>Ga0172378_10000925_pt1 | contig 26587 bp, 26 predicted proteins | sample GrowelOW332metaG_FD_119755 | JGI IMG/M metagenome (GOLD analysis project Ga0172378, IMG submission 119755) | Groundwater microbial communities from an aquifer near a municipal landfill in Southern Ontario, Canada - Pumphouse #3_1 metaG | ecosystem: Environmental > Aquatic > Deep subsurface >...
ACCCACAGCAACAGGGCGATGTTGATCAGACCGAGGACGGCCGCAACCGCCCAGGAACTCTTCAGGACCACCTGCCATTTCATCCGGGCGAAACTGTTGTCGATGATGATCTCCAGGAAGAACGACAGGAACGCAAAGATGAGGCCGAGGATGTAGCTCCAGAGCGTGCCGTTCGCGAAGAACAGGAACACGACGCCAAGCAACAGCACAGTCTCGAACCAGTGCGAAACTTCGAACACTGCCAGGGTCTTGCCGGAGAACTCCGTGGTCAGACCCTTGACGATATCCTGGTGCGCATGTTCGGACGTGCTCAGATCGAACGGCGACTTGCGGAACTTGATGGTCAGGATGAACAGGAACCCGAAGAACAGGCCCAGCATCGGCCACAGCGCCACGCCGCTGCCGGTAAGGATGTCCCACATCTGGTAGCTGCCCTTGGCCAGGTAGAACCCGATCATGGTCAGCAGGAGCATCGGCTCGTAGGCCATCAGCTGGTAGATCTCCCGCTGAGCGCCCACCTGGGCGTACGGCGAGTTGTACGAGTAGGCGGCCAGTACCAGGAACACATCGGCCAGGGTCGAGGTGAACACCACTATCAGCAGGTCACCGCCGGCGAAGAAGATGCAGCCCGCAAAGATCGTGAACAGGAACGAGCACAGCACATAGTAGTCTACGACCTTGTTGACGGCCAACTGGTCCTTTTCGATCAGCTTGCGCACATCGTAATACGGCTGGAGGACCGGCGGACCGACCCGCCGCTGCATCCGCGCCGTAATCTTCCGGTCGATTCCAGACAGCAGGCAACCGATCGCCGGTGCCAGCAACAGGAACAGGGCCACTCCGATCAGCGAATACCAGTTCATAGAGTCACCCCCGCCAGGACCAAGGCGAAAGTCACCACGATGACCAGCACGGTCATGACGACTCCGATCTTGTCCATCCTGTCATTACTGAACCACGACTCCATGTACCAGTTACGCAGCGTGACATTGACGGTGGCACCCATGGAACCGGTGTAACTCTGGTTGTCGCCGTTGTTCAGGCCGGCCATGTATATGGAGCTCTGCGGTTTCTTCGACTTGTTGAGGAGCGCGATCGGCAGGATGATCAGCAGGGCCAACATGGCAAGCAGGATCCAGACATACTCGGTGCCGAAGATTGCCAGGAACGCTTCCGGCGGGTTGCCGAAGACATGGATCAGGTACGGCGAGACAATGTACTCGGAGAGTAGCGGGAAGCCGAAGCAGACTGCGATGACCAAAACGGTCAGGATATCCAGCACTGCCCATTCGTCCTTGTGTACGGTCTTCTCAACGTTCTCGCAGTGGGCTACAACGCCGACCAGTTTGCCGAGCCACTTGGTCCAGTAGAAGGAGGTCACGGCGCTGCCGAAGATCAGGCAGGCTATGAGCACCAGGTTCTCGGACTCGACAAAAGTGGTGAGCGCGGCCCACTTGGAGATCAGCATACCGAACGGAATCAGGAACATGCCGGCTATGCCGATGATCATGATCGCGGCGAGTCTGGGCATGCGCTCGAACAGGCCGTCCATGTCCTCGATGTTCCGGCTGCCGATATGGTGTTCCGCTGTACCGACGCTGAGGAACATGAGCGATTTCGTGATGGCATGGAAAATCATGAGCAGGATACCGGCCCAGACTGCTTCGTAGGTCCCGACACCGGCGCAGGCCACGATAAGACCCAAATTGGCGATGGTCGAATAGGCCAGGACCCGCTTGGCATTGCTCTGGGAAACAGCCGCCATCGAAGCCAGCAGGAAAGTGAGCGCCCCGACGGTCATGACTGCATAGCCGACAATGTCTTTACCCAGCAACGGTGCCAGTTTCAGTAGCAGGAACACCCCTGCCTTGACCATGGTAGACGAATGCAGTAGCGCGGAGGTGGGGGTCGGAGCCACCATGGCACCGAGCAACCAGCTTTGGAACGGCATCTGCGCGGCTTTGACGATGCCTGCCAAACAGAGCAAGGCCACAGGTAGCACTACATCGATGCCGGAAAGGCCGCACTCCAGCAGCTTGTCCATTTCCACGACATGCTGGTCGCAGACGAACACCGCGATGGCAACGATGAACGCGATTCCGCCGATGATGTTCAGTTTCAGCTGCAGGAAAGCGTTGTGGATGGCCTCGTCGGTCCGGGTGTAGCCGATGAGGAAGAAGGAGCAGAAGGTGGTAATCTCCCAGAAGAAGAACATCCACATGAGGTTGTTCGAAAGCACGATTCCGAACATGGCTGAAAGGAAGACATACATCACGAAGAAGAACCAGGGCCGCCGATCTTTGCTTTTGTCGTGGGCCTGAAAATCTTTCATGTAACCGACTGCGTAAACAGTAATCAGGCTACCGATGATGCCGATGATCAGCACCATGATCATCGACAGTTCGTCGATGTAAAGGTTGTGGTCCGCGGTCAGGCCGCCTGCCTGTGTCAGTTCGAACCAGGTTCCGATGGCGGTCTGGATGACGGCCAGTACCGGCGCGGCCCATTTTTTATATTTATAACCCAGGCAGATCACGGTGATGCACAGAATCACCTCGACCGCGAACATCAACGTCCCCAGCGGCTCCCAGGAGAAGTCGAACATGGTGGTGCCGTCGTTCAGATACCGGCATACTGTGTACACGGAGGCAATAATGATCGCGGTTGCCGATACGTAGACTAGCGGGGCTCTGACCCGGTCGCTGCGTATCAGCAGAAGCAGGATTGCTATCACCAGTGGAAATAGCAAGAGGAATGCAATCGGACTCATACGAGTTTTGAGATTGTTTTTGTATATGCTTGTTTGGTCAAGTTGATTGCCGTTAAATTACTGGACAGTTAAAATTTCTAAGCTAATTGGCCATTAACGGTCAGATTGATGATTTCATCAGTTATCGACCGTTTGACAATTTTGCATACTGTATAATCAAGTCGGTTTTCAACATTCATTTATAGGAACGTTGTTGGGGATAACAGCAGGACTGCGACAGGGGCCGAGGATGTTGTTTATGTCACAGTTGTCTCTTTCACCTGCGATGGAAGAAATCGGATATCTGATGGTGCAGATCTTCCTGCTCCTGTTCCTGGCGGAATCGCTGGGCATGTTGCTGAAGAAGGCGAAGATACCCGAAATGGTCGGCTATATCCTGGCCGGCATCATTTTCATCAACCTCACGATTTTCGTTCCCTCTTTCAGCAGTTTGATCCATTTCGATATCGCCGAAGTGGAGGGGGAGAGCGATCATTTTCTCAATGTCATGGGGCAGGTCGGCCTGGTCTTTCTGATGTTCGGGATTGGACTGGAAACCCGGCTCAGTGAACTGCTGGACATCGGACGGACGGCATTGATTGTGGCTCTGTTCAGCATCGCCGTGCCGTTCCTTGGCGGATTCCTGGTCTACTTCCTGTTCGGCAGCGACTCCAACACCGCGGTCATGGTGGGGACGGCGCTGTTCGCCTCTTCGACGACCATCACCGTGAACCTGCTCTCGTACTATCAACTGACCGACACCCAGGAAGGCAAGACGGTCATTGGAATTTCTATCGTCGTCGACATCCTCTGCCTGATCCTGCTGGCGGTCGTGACCAACCTGGTCAGTCCGGTCCATGGTCACGCCTGGTGGATGAACATCCTGATCATTCTGGTTTTCATTGTAGCGGTCTTCGCCGCCATGGCCCATCTGCGGCACAAGGCGGCGCACCGGTCTGACCTGTTGGACCGGTTTTGTTCCGCTGTGCCCCGGCCAGGCAGCGAGTGGTTTGTCCTGGCCTGCCTGGTCTGTTTCGGACTGACTGCCTGCTCCTACCTGGTGGGACTCTCTGGTATTGTCGGAGCGTTCTTAGCTGGAATGTTCTTCGCCGAATACGAAGCCGCTTCGCGCATCCGGGAGCAGTTCGACACGCTGACCCGGTTCCTGCTGCCGTTCTTCTTTATCTATGTCGGACTGCGGCTGCACTTCGATGTTATGGGTCTGAACGCCCTGCTCATGGCCGCAGTGCTGGTGGTTGTCGCACTAGCGACGAAGTATGTCGGGGCTTACGCTGGCTGCCGGGTATGCCGGATGGAAAAGTCCCAAGCCAACTTTACTGCCATCTGTACATTGGCGCGGGGCGACATTGCCATCATAGTGGCTACCTTGGCCCATGAGATCGGACTGTTCTCCACCAATCTGTACGCGGCGGTCATTATCATGGCCGTGTTCACGCAGATTCTGGTGCCGATTATAATGCGCCGGGCCGGTATTCCCGGTCAGGCCAGCCCCTAATGTCGCTGTGACTCGGATTATTATGATTGGGCCAATTAAAGCTCGGTAATTAATAACTAATATCTCAATAGTTATTAATAATAACATTGAATTCAAATGTTAATTATTAATATAATTGTAATCTTTTAATAACAGAATCTGTTTGAGCATGTTGATGAAAAAATCATCGATATTCCTGATCATTGTCGCAATCGTGGTTCTTATCGGGGCCGCGGCTGCTGGCGTTGTTCTTTCCAAAAACAACGGGGACAACAACGACCGTGAGACTGTTACAGTAACTATGGGCTGGGAAGCCGAAATTATTGAAGATATCGCGGGCGATGACTTCAACGTCGAGGTTATGTTGCCGGCCGGTACCAGCCCGCATGTCGTCTATTCCACTCCTTCCAATGTGGCCAACCTATACAACTCGGCCGTCTATTTCGAGGTCGGTACAGATGTCGAATGGGAGGTGGCCTTCCTTGAAGATGTCAAAGAGGACATTCCCGATTCCGTGGAGATCGTCAACCTGTCCGAGAGTATTGCCTATGTCGGAATGATGTCTGAAGAATACGGTGAGGGCGACGAGTACGACGCTCATATCTGGACCTCCCCCGAGTATCTGACCGAGATGGCTAAGGTCATTGAAGAAAAACTGACTGCCTTGAACCCCGACCATGCCGGCGAATACGCTGCCGGCCTGGAAGGATACACTGCCGCCGCCGAGAAAGTCGGCGACGCTATGCAAGCGCTGGCCGACAGGTATACAACCAGCACTGCGGAGTCCCCGTATGTTGTCATGGTCTGGCACCCGGCCTGGGTCTACTTCCTCCAACAATACGCTGCGGACTACGGTATTTACTTTGATATGGTCTCCGTCGAGTCCAACGGCGATGTCACCGCCGATAAGGCGATCGAGATCATCGAGAACAACAACGGCTCGGCGATCTTTGTCTCCGGATTTGACGAAGGCAGCACCGATGCGGTCAAAGAGGTCATGGAAAAGAACGGAATCACCGTATACACCATCGACCCTACCAGTGAAAATATGTTGGCCGCTCTGACTGAATTCATCGGCGATCTCGATGGATATTTGGGCGACCTCACCGCTACGTCTTCAGAGTGAGTCAAATGGCCGACCCCATTGAGATCAGCGACCTGACTGTCGGCTATAACGGCCGGCCGGTCCTGCGGAACATCGATCTGACCCTTAAGCCGGATGATTTTCTGGCTGTGATCGGTCCCAATGGAGGCGGCAAAACCACTTTGTTCCGGGCCATCCTGGGCCTGCTGACGCCGATGAACGGTACCGTGAAGGTCCTGGGCGAACGTCCGGAGACCGGCGTGAAAAACGTCGGCTACGTCCCGCAGTTCGGTACATTCGACCGTTCCTTCCCGATCCTGGCCGAAGAGGTCGTGTTGATGGGTCTGCGGGTCCACAAAGGCCTGCGTCCTTTCTATTCCAAAGAAGAGAAGGAGATGGCCGAAGCGGCCATGGAATACGCGGAGATGGAGAACTTCCGTCACAAGAAGATCGGCGACCTCTCCGGCGGCCAGCTGCAGCGGGTTTTTCTGGCTCGGGCACTGGCTCCTCACCCGAAGGTTCTGTTGTTGGACGAACCGACCGCCAGTCTGGACCCGTCTATGAAGGACTGCACCTATGACATCCTGCGCAAAGCCAACCTGGAAGGGGTCGCGGTCATGCTCATTACCCATGACATGACAGGCCTTTCCCATGACGTCAAACGTCTGGCCTGTGTGAACGGCCGGATCATCGTCAGCGACCGGCCGGAGATTACCGAGGAGATGGTAGAACTGGGTTTCCATTGTCCGCCGGAGTTCCTCCGTTTCTCAGCTAGAGATACGCACGACCACACCTGTTGCGGGAAGACCGTCCTATGATCAACAGCATTCTCGATTATCTGTCAATCTCGCTGGTCCAGAACATGTTTGCCGCCACGCTGCTGGCCTGTCTGCTCTGCGGGGTCGTCGGCACCTATGTGGTCGTCAACCGGATGGTGGCGGTCACCGGCGGTATCGCCCACACCACATTCGGCGGCGTCGGTTTCGCTTATTATATGATGTCGGTGTTCCTGGTCAGTTGGATGACCCCGATGGTCGGCGCCCTGATCTTCGGTGTGGTCGCCGCGGTCATCATGGTACTCTGCCGCCGCATTACGGACCTCCGGCAGGATTCGGTCATCGGTGTGCTCTGGTCGGTCGGAATGGCGTTGGGTGTCATCTTCATACAGTTCACGGACCGTTCGGTGGTTACTCCCGCTTCGTTTGAGACGATCCTGTTCGGCAACGTGCTCTTCGTCGGCACCTCTACCCTGTACATAATGTTCGCGGTCGGCATCGCTGTGCTTGCCATCGTCGCTTTCCTCTTCCGCGACCTTCAGATCCTGACGTTCGACGAGGTCCAAGCCCGCCTCTCGGGTATTCGGGTGACGGTGATGAACCTGATCCTGTACATCCTGATCGCCGTGACCTGTGTCCTGGTCGCCAATGTGGTGGGGATTATCATGATCATCGCTCTGATGACCATCCCGGTGGCCACCGCCAATCTGTTCACTCACAGCATGAAGAGCCTGATGGCGCTGAGCACCGTGCTGGGCATGATCATGTCTGTGATCGGTCTGTTCGCGGCACTGGCCTTGGACACCCCGCCGGGAGCGACCGTAGTCCTGGCTGTCGGAGCGGCCTTCGTACTTGCACTGATCTATCACCGGCTGCAGCTGAGGGATGCCGCAGACGAGGAGGCCAAGGCCTGAACCGGGAAGGCCGGTATGCAGTCAAAGATTCCTCTGTCGGGTGTCGGGGCCTCCTGTCCCTAGGTTGGACGGCCCCTGCGCCTTTGCTGTTTTGGTTGTTTCGTTGTGTTTTAAGTGTCAAAAGGTACTGTCAATCCAGCGAATGTTTAAATAAAACGTAACTAATGAGAGTATACGGTTAGGCTAGTCCCGTAGAGTGCATCCCATCCCTTCTGACTGGCTGGCCTGACCCCCTTTTACTCGTTTTCCTTTCATCTGCCTGGCTCGGCCACAGCGTTGCTTTTGTCCGATGTTCCGCCACCTTTCTGTTAAAAGTAATTATATAGCGTCCGCCCCATGGGTTGAACAATGGCGATGGACGGATTGGGAAAATCCCTCAGAGGGGTTCTGGACAAGATCAACGGATCGGCATCCGTGGATGAGAACCTCATCAAGGATGTGTCCAAAGAACTGCAGCGTGCGTTGCTGCAGGCCGATGTCAACGTGCAGCTGGTCCTCCAGTTGACGAACCGGGTCCAGGAACGGGCACTCAACGAGAAACCCGCCGCAGGTAAGACGATGAAGCAGCATGTGACCAAAGTCATCTATGAGGAATTGGTCGCCCTGCTCAAGAACGGCGAGCCGCTGGCCCTGAAGCCGCAGACCATCATGCTGGTCGGTCTGTACGGTCAGGGTAAGACCACCACGGCCGGCAAACTGGCCAATTATTTCATCAAGAAAGGGTTCACCGTCGGCCTGATCGGGGCCGACGTCTACCGGCCGGCCGCCTATGACCAATTGAAACAGCTGGGCGAGAAGGTCGGGGCCGACGTCTACGGCGAGCCCGGCGAGAAAAATGCGGTCAAGATTACTAAGCACGGGCTCGAGAAATTAAAGGACCGGCAGGTCCGTATCATCGACACCTCCGGCCGGCACGCACTCGAGGCCGACCTGATCAAAGAACTGGAGGACATCGCCGATGTCTCCCGGCCAGAAGAGTGCATTCTGGTGCTCGATTCCCAGGTCGGTCAGCAGGCCGGACCCCAGGCAGACGCCTTCAACAAGGCTGTCGGGGTCACCGGGGTCATCCTGACCAAGATGGACGGCACCGCCACAGGCGGCGGTGCTCTGTCCGCTGTGGCCACCACCGACGCACGCATCGTGTTCATTGGTACCGGCGAGCACATCCGCGACCTGGAACCCTTCGATGCCGACCGGTTCATCTCCCGGTTGCTGGGCATGGGCGATCTGGCGGGCCTGGTAGAGCTGGCCAAGACCGAGGTCGGCCAGAGCGACGACATGGAACAGCTGGCCAAGAACATCATGTCCGGCCGCTTCACCCTTACCGATATGTATCAGCAGATGAAGGCGGTCTCCAAGATGGGGACGCTTAAGAAACTGGTCGGTATGCTGCCCGGCATGAGCAACATGGAGGATAAGATCGATTTCGACGCTTCCCAGGCCCGGCTGGCGAAATACCGGGTGATCATGGACTCCATGACCGTCCAGGAGAAGGACGAGCCGAACCTGATAAAAGGGTCCCGCATAGACCGGATCGCCGGCGGCGCCGGTGTAGCCCCCAAAGAGGTCCGCGACCTGCTCAAGCAGTACAACCAGAGCCGTAAAATGATGGGTACCGTCTCAAAGGACCGCAAGATGCGGAAGAAGATGATGAAGCAGCTCGGCGGCATGAATCCGGACGACTTCAAGGACGAAGGCGACGACGGGACGGCCTCCTGATGCGCTACTTTGTCATCACCGGTCACAAGGCCTATACCGACGGCAATTTCAAGCTCGATGACATCGCCGGCGGCGCCGGACGGCTGGACATTCTGGTCCGCTGCGTGACCGCTGCGTTCTGTCTCAGCCACAATCTGCGGAAGGACGCCGAGGTGTACCTGGTCTTGGAAGGCGGCGAGGATCCGCCCAAGACCGTCCGTTTCGACGGCCAGCGGGTACGCTATCTCAATCCCGATGAGCGGAGTACCGCCTCACTCATCCGCAACGCCCTGCTAAAGAAGATACCGCCGGGCGGCGAGGCCAACTCCTCGCCGGGCGTTTATGTCTCCCGGCGTTCGTTTGCCGACGTACTAACTGAACTGGCCCCGAAAGGTTCCTTCGTGTATCTGAAGGAGGACGGCACGGACTGCCGGCAGTTCACCTTCCCCGAGAACCCAATATTCGTGCTTGGCGACAATCACGACCTGACCGCGGAGGAGGAAGGGCTGCTGCTGACCCACGACCCCGCCCGCATCAATGTCGGGCCACTGAGCCTTCACGCCGACCAGTGCCTTATCCTGGTCCAAAACGAGTTGGACCGCCAGCAGGCCGTGGTCCCGCGCGAATAACTATTTTATCGCGGGCGTATATCTCGCTGTATGGAAGACCACCCTGTTAAGATCCCCCAGCACCGGCACTGCCGCAAGTGCGGCAGAGCGTTCGTCGGCGAGGGTGATTACTGCTGCGAGGAATGCAAACAGCAGGACGGTGCTGCGGCCAAGAAGAAGATCCGGAGATACATGCTGTTCATCGCCGTGGTCTGGATCGTCACTATCGCGGCTGTTATAATCATCGGGGTGTGAGCTTTGATCGCGGCCGTGGCCGGTACTTTCGATGTCCTGCACGACGGCCACTGCGCACTGATCCAGCGGGCTTTCAAGCTCGGTGACGAGGTCATAGTCGGTATTACCAGCGACGAGATGGCTGCCCGCGGTCGGCAGGTCTGCAATCCGCTCTACCTCCGCCGGCAGGCGTTGGAAGAGTATCTCCACGGCATGGGTAAGCCCTGGAAATTATTCGTACTGTACGATGTTTACGGCCCGCGGGCCCAGATGGACCGGGTCGGCGTTCTCGTAGTGTCGGCCGAGACCGTTCCCGGTGCCGAGGAAATCAACCGGGACCGGGCCGCCCGGGGTGTCTCTCCGCTGAAGATCGATGTAGTGCCCATGGTAATGGCCGCTGACGGCTTCAAGATCAGTGCCTCGGCGATTATGGCCGGGCGCTACGGCCGCGACGGGGCCACCGGCGGCGTGAGCATTGCAGTGGGATCCTGCAATCCTGTCAAGGTCGAAGCGGTCCGGGAGGTCATGGAACAGATCTTCGGGTCTGTCCGTATCACGGCGGTCGACGTGCCAAGCAGCGTCCCGGAACAGCCGTTCGAGGACATGACCCGCACCGGGGCCGTCCACCGGGCCGAAGGTGCGATCGGCGATCACGACCTGGGCGTCGGCATCGAGGCCGGTGTGTTCGAGCGGGCCGAGGGTCTTTATGATTTCCAGTACTGCGCGGTCATAGACCGCGAGGGACGGCTGACCGTCGGGATCGGCCCGGGTTTCTGCTATCCTCCGGCGGTTGCGGAACTTGTTCGGGGCGGTCTGACGGTCGGCCAGGCCATTTCCAAAATGTGGCCAGGCAGCGAGGTCGGCCGGCAGCAGGGTGCGGTCGGACTGCTCAGCGACGGACTGCTGGACCGGAAGGCCCTGACCCGGCAGGCCGTGATTGCAGCCATGATCCCCCGCATCGGAGGTGAAAAAGTTGCTTCACATTCGCGAAATAGAACCTGATTCCCCTTATCTGATTGACGAATGCAAGATTCGCGGGTACGGCTCCCGCCTGCTGGTCCCGGACAGCGAAGCCGATGTCGTCGCTGCGGTCAAGCAAGCGGCCACCTCCGGCGTCCCGCTGACCGTCCAGGGAATGCGGACCGGCATGTGCGGCGGCGGCGTGCCCGAAGGCGGAGACGTACTTACCACAGAGAGAATGGACCGGGTCACGGGCGTCGGCCACGACAAAAGGGGCTATTTCCTGCGGGTCCAGCCCGGCGTGACTGTCCGGCAGCTCAACGAGTTCATGCGGAAGAAGGGCTACGCGGTCCTGCCGTCCGTCACACCCGGTGCTACCGAGGCCCTGACCTCCGAAAACGAGCCGTTCTTCTACCCGGTTGATCCGACCGAACTGAACGGGTCTATCGGCGGCAACATCGCCACCAATGCCTCCGGCCCTCGGACCTTCAAGTACGGTCCCACCCGGGACTGGGTGCGGCGGGTGAGGGTTGTACTGAGCGACGGCAGTGTCCTCGACCTGGTCCGCGGCCAGCTGCAGGCGGCCGGCCGGCGTCTGACAGTACCCTTTGCCGACGGCCCCCGGGAAGTCCAGCTGCCTTCTTACCAATACAATCGTCAGGTAAAGAACACCGCCGGCATGCTGACTGAGGACAACATGGATGCGGTTGACCTTTTCGCCGGCAGCGAGGGCATCTTCGGCATCATCACCGAGGCCGACGTCTGGCTGGCCCCTGCCCACCCGCTGATATCCAACATCGTGTTCTTTCCGGGCGACCGCGATGCCTATGCCTTCGCCCGTGACTTCCAGAACTGCGGCGTCATGCCTGAGTTTCTGGAGTTCTTTGATTCCGGCTCCCTTAACCTGATTCGGGCCTCCCGGAAGGACGACCCCCGCTTCACCGACATGCCCGATCTTCCGGACTATGCCGGTTCGGCCCTGTTCTTCGATCTGCTGTACGGTCCGGACCTTCCGGTGCAGTACGCCAAACTGGCGCCGCTCATTGCCGCCCATGGCGGCAGCCTCGACCGCAGCTGGTGCGGCTACGAACTGAAAGACCGGGAACGGTTCTTTGCCTTCCGGCACTCGGTCCCGCAGACCATCTTCGAGTACGTAGCCCGGCTGAAAGGCACTTCGCCGGGCATCCACAAGATGGGGACCGACATGTCAGTGCCCTTGGACCGGCTCGACGAGATGATGGCCGCCTACGACGAAGTACTGAAGCGGCACGGCCTGGAATATGTGATATTCGGGCACATCGGGAACGGACACCCCCATGTGGAGATTGTTCTCAAGAACATGGACGACTTGGTTGAGGCCAAAAAGGCTTACACCGAACTGGCGGAACGCGTCATTGCCCTCGGCGGGTCGCCCAGTGCTGAACACGGCATCGGCAAACTGAAGACCGACTACATTCGGTTAATGTACGGCGAAAAAGGCGTGGCCGATATCCGCAAGGTCAAGGAGACGATGGACCCGCAGTGGATCCTGAGTCCCGGAAACATGGTGGTCAGATGAGATTTGTAGTGGCAGTGAAGCAGGTCCCCGACACAACCCTGATTAAGGTCGACGAGAACGGCAGCCTGATCCGGCAGGGCGTCCCGGCAATCCTGGACCCGTATGCGGAACACGCGCTTGAGACTGCGCTTGCCGTGAAACGGCCCGGCGACATAATTACCGTTGTTACCATGGGGCCGCCGCAGGCCGCAGAGACGCTCCGCCGCTGTCTGGAGATCGGGGCGGACGAGGCCTTTCTACTGTCCGACCAGGCTTTTGCCGGTGCGGACGTCCATGCTACCGCCAGGACCCTGGCCGTCTTCGTTAAGCGGTTCGCGCCCGATGCGGGTCTGGTCCTCTGCGGCAAGCAGGCCGCCGACGGTGACACCGGCGAAGTACCGGCCGAACTGGCGGCCCAGTTGCAGGTGCCGCAGTTTTGCTATGTGACCGAACTGTCCCGTGCGGACAGCGGGTTCACCGTTGTGCAGGATTACGGGGATGAGATCCGTACCTGCCGGGTACCGGCTGTGGCGGTGCTTTCAGTGGCCGAAGGCGATCTCAACCGCCGCCTGCCCTCGATCCAGCGGTTTCTGGATGCACAGAAGATCCCTATCACCACCCTGGGCCGGGTGGATCTGATGCTGGGAACCTTTTCGGTCGGATTGCGGGGCTCACGTACCAAGATCGTCAGCACTCAGACCGTCCGTACCGAACGGACCGGCCGGGTCACTGACGGCACCGACCCGGTCAAAGCGGCCCTCTTCCTGAAGGAGGTGCTCTGAACGGGTTGCGATTCTTGCCCCAACGGTTCCTGTTCCGGCGGGGTCTGTAGCAGCAGCAAGGGCGGTCTGCCGCCCGGCATGCTCGAACGTTATAAGCTTAACCAGTCTCGGGCGGACGGTACCCTGGTTTGGCTGGAAATCGAACATACGCCCGACGGCACCCCCTGCCTGGCGGACGTATCAAAGGAGATCCTCGGCCGCGTTCGGCAGTTGGATAATTCGCGGGTATTCGGGGTGATATTCGGACACATTGAGCTCAAACCGCTCTATCCCGAGATCTTCTCCTACGGTGTCGAGACCCTTTATGAGGTCCACGAACGCCGGATGGTCCGTTTCCAGCCCGAAGCCTATGCCGAGGCGCTGGCGCAGATTGCTGTGCGCATTGAACCCGCGGCCATCCTAATGGGCGCCACTCCGCGGGGTCGGGAACTGGCACCGCGCACCGCGGCCCTGCTGGACACCGGCCTTACTGCCGACTGCACCGGTCTGCAAGTAAAGGACCGTGACCTGCTGATGACCAGGCCCGCCTTCGGCGGCAACCTGCTGGCCACCATACAGTGCACGACCTATCCGCAGATGGCCACCGTCCGGCCGGGCACCTTTCCGCTGCCGGCGCCCGAACCCGGCCGTGAAGGTACCGTCATTTACTGGCAGTACTGCGGCCAGGCCTGGAAGGACATCGTCAGCAGCGAATCTGTCGTTGCCGCGGCTGACGACGATATCTGCAAGGCAAAGGTACTGGTGGCACTGGGCGCCGGTGTGAAGAAGACCTCGCTGCCGGTTGCCGAATCGGTCGCCCGGAAACTGGGCGGCATGGTCTGCTGCTCCCGGAAACTGGTAGAAAAGGGCTGGTTCCCCGCTTCCCGGCAGGTTGGGCAGTCCGGCCGCAGCGTCGCGCCCGACCTGTACCTGGCCTTCGGCATCTCCGGATCGGTCCAGCATCTTGCAGGCATTGCCTCGGCCAAACGGATCGTGTCGGTCAATACCGATCCGGAGGCCCGTATCGGCGAAGTGGCCGACGAGATTGTCGTCGGTGACGCCGACGCAATACTGAAAGAACTGGATAAGATCCTGTGATCATTCGGGGACCTGTTCGTGACGGAAATGGGACAGGGCGGCGTCCAGGACCTTCTGGGCATGGCCGTCCACCTTCACTTTGGTCCAGATCTCTTCGATCCGGCCGTCGCGGCCGACAAGGAATGTGGAGCGGATGGTGCCTTCCACCTGCTTGCCGTACATCATCTTCAGCCCGAATGCCCCGCACTTTTTGGCGAAAAGATGGTCCGGGTCGGCCAGCAGTTTGACCTTAAGGCCGGCAGCCGCGATGAATTTCTGGTGCGATGCCGGGGAATCGCCGCTGATGCCGAAGAGCGGGATGTTCCGCAGCATGAACTTGGGATACAGGGCGGTGAAGTCCTGGGCTTCTTTGGTACAACCGGTGGTCCGGTCCTTCGCGTAGAAGAACACCACATACCGCAGTCCGGTCAGTCCGGCCGAATCGACGGTCTCGCCGTTTTCGTCTGCAAGGACGAAATGTGGGAAAACGTCGCCAATCTGCATCATATCAGCTTTCCGGTGCGGGCAGCAATCAGGCTGCTCAGGTCCAGTTCCAGCATCAGTATGGGGTGTGTCATCTCGAAATCGGTGATGACCTTCGGGGCCACCTCGCCGAAGAATCCCAGCTGCTGGCCGCCGACGGTGATCAAAGCACCGCGGCCGGGTATGAACGTCGGGTAGTTGCAGGATTGGAAGGCGTAGTCGGTGCCGAGCTCGCGCAGGACCGACTCGGTAAATGATTTAGCCTCAGTGAACGGGGTCTTGGAAGCTGCTTTGAGCGCACAGAGATGCAGGACGGTCTTCTGGTCCCGGACCACGAAGCCGACTTCGAAAATCTGCTGGGGCAGATCGCGGTGCTTGTTGTGCCGCAGTATACGCATCAGACTGGGCATCAGATAGGCGCGCAGACAGGTATGGTCCTCGGTGATCGGGTTGGTGACGTTGACAGTCTCCACCGCCGGCAGGCCGGAGATCTCGAACTCTTCCCGCTGGTTGCTCAGGGTAAGAGTGGTCAGTTCGGTGTATCCGAGACCGACCAGGATATCCTTGACATTCTCGCCGAAAGCGGTCTCGGGCAGCAGTGCGCCGAACGTCTGGTCCAGCGGCCGGTCCCGTCTACCGTATTTCTCGAACCCGTAGCCGATGGAGACGTCCTCGTAAATGTCCACGTCGTGCATTATGTCGGCCCGGTAGGCCGGGATGACGGCGGTAAGTTTATCGCCCTCGCAGGAGCCGTCCATCCCCATCCGGCGCAGGGCAGTCACGGCCTGTTCGCCTGCAAGCGGAATTCCGATGAAGCGGTTGCAGTCGCTCAGCGAGACCGTCCGGCGGACAGGGTCCAGCCGCGGCGGATCGCTGATATCGATACCCTGCATATTGACACGGCAAATCTGGCCGCCGCGTTCGGCAAGCGAGGTGACGACGACGTTGAGGCAGGTCTCCACGGCCTTCCAGTCGAAACCAGTGACGTCGATGAAGAGGTTGGCGGTCTGTGTGGTGACTGCGGTAAGCGCCCCGTTGATGATCGGCGGAAACGACAGCACCCGATTCGTGGCATCAGTGATGATGGGGTACTTCGTGTATCCGTCCAGCAGATGGGCGTAGGCCTTGCCCTTCTCGTGCTTCTCGAGAATTTCGGCCAGGTCCATCTCCTCAGTCTTGGCCAGCGGCACGAAGCGGATACTGTGCGGGTCGACGGCATGATAGGTGAACGGCGGGGTCACCTTGTCGAGGTCGTGGATGCCGATGGCGACTTTTGACCGTTTACGGCCGACGGTAATGTGCAGTTTTTCCTGCAGTTCCATCATCGAGCGCAGGGCCTCGTCGTTGATTCTTACATTGAACACGGCCGCACACAGGAAGCACGGCCGGACCTCCCTGACGCTGGGATCGACAACGGCGGTGATGTCAGAATCGCCGACTGTGTAGGTTTGCAGGCCCGGTTTAATTCCCAGGAACGCCCGCATGCCGCGGGCGATGCCTTCGACGCTGTACATGTCCGGGCGGTTCGGGAAGAACTCCACCGACATGGCATCGGTACCGGCGACGTTGTCGCCGATATCCGAGCCGATGAGAGGAATCTGTTTGAGAATCTCCTCCTGGGACACGTCTTTTCCCATTAGTCCGACCAAATCTTTGTAACTGAAGTTGATTACTGGCATTTCTTATCCCGTCCCAATTCCTGATGTGCTTTGCCCAGTTGACCGGCGGCCTGGGCTGCCAGCGTGGAAAGTTCGCCAGCCAGCACGGTGGCCGCCACGATCTCCCCGAACTTCCGGGCCTTACCGGCCCCTCTGCAACCGATGATGCTGAGGGCCTCGGCCTGTGTGGGCAGACCGGTGCCGCCGCCGACGGTGCCGACTTCGACGGCCGGAATCCGCACGCTGATGTACAGATCGCCGTTCACATCCTCGCAGTCTGTCAGTGTCAGGCTGCCGCCGACTACCTGCGCCGGATCTTGGCCGGTGGCCAGGTACAGCGCCGCGACCATGTTGGCCGCGTGAGCGTTGGCGCCGAGTTCACCGGCCAACGAGGATCCGATAAGGTTCTTGCGGATATTGGTCTCGACCACGGCGGCCGCGGTTGTGTGCAGTTTCTGCTCGACCAGGGCGGCGGGGATCAGGGCCTCGGCGACCACGGTCTTGCCCCGGCCCTCGATCATGTTGATCGCGGCGGGCTTCTTGTCATTACAAAGATTGCCGGATACCGAGACCATGACCGCGCCGGTCTCTTTTTCGATATAACGGCCGGCGGCCTCGGAGGCAATGGTGGCCATGTTCATACCCATGGCATCGCCGGTCTCAAAGGAGAACCGCAGGTACAGATTCCGGCCGGTCGGAAACCGTTCGATCCGGCACAGTTTGCCGTGGGAGGTGGTCGCGTTGGCAGCGGCCTTGACCTCATCTTCGTGGGCATCCAGCCATTCCAGCACCTGGCAGGTGTGGGCCAGGTCCCGAACCCGGAACACCGGGGCGCGGGTCATATAATCTCTGAATATCTTTGTCCGGGTGCCGCCGGCCGCGGTGATGACCGACATTCCGCGGGACACCGAAGCGATCAAAGCGCCCTCAGTGGTGGCCAGCGGGACCAGGAAATCGCCCTCGGCGTATTCACCAGCGATATGAATTGGCCCTGCATAGCCGAGCGGGATCTGTACGGCGCCGATCATGTTTTCGACATTGTGCGCGGCATCCTCTGCTTTGAAGCAGTATTTGGCGATCCGTTCGAGGCTGACCCCGGCGTACTGTTCGACCGCAGCACGGCGTTCATCCACATCGGCGTGGGAGTGGCCCCGGTTCTTCAGACCCGTACCGTCTGACATGCATCATCCATAGCGAGATTGTTATTAAAGTTACGCGCGCGTGTTCACGCGCATTTGGATTATGCTATAAATCTAGAATACAGATTTCAGTCCTGCTCGGCATCACGGAAGAAGGCAGCGGCAAAGAGCGGATAATGCTCGGCCGAGATGTTACCGCATTCTAACTCGACCCGGCGGCTGACTTTGTAAAGCCGGGAGTTTTTTTCAATTGGGAACGCTGTCCGTTTTTTATCTGATTTGACCTCAATCACGACAATTCTCTTTCCGGTCTCGGCTGTAAGGTCCAATTCCAGCGCATTCTGTCCTTTTTTTCGCAGCAGTGAAGCGGACGGCCGCCTTATTCGGAACATCTTTGTCCCAGAGGAACTCCTTAAGACCCAGGGAATGCGTGGTGATGCACTCTCTATGGTCCAGAGAAATGAGCGACCCCGGTTCTATCAGATTCTGCCGTTACCGAAGTTCGGATCGATCCCGATAAAGAACCGGAGGTGGTCATGTCATACCGTCCATCAATCAACATAGAGTTCAGAGCGCTGCAGGTCTGAGTGCATTCCTGGATTTTATTCAGAGATATCAAAGTCTTGCCGAGGACAAACTGCCCTGACCGCAGTCTGGCTTCGGCATATCGCCAGTTCGTTGAGAACAGTGTCGGTATCGATGTCGCCGCCGAATACTTTCGCAGCCTTCCTGCCCTCATTGAAATTGATTTCTGCCGCTAGCCGAAAATGACCAAACACTGATGTTTACGGTCTTTCTGAGCCATAAGACGGCCGCAGGTGTTCCGACTCAAGACTCAATATACTGGAAATCGCATCCGAAAATACTTGTAATATTATACAAAGGGTTTGTAAGACCTACTGTGACTAACCGTACTGAGACTAACCGTACTGAGTTTCTGCAATAGATTGTAATTTTATGCAATCTGTTCCAATTGCAATGATTGCATTCTTTCCGTCATCAATGGGATGAAGAGTGTTTTTGGGTCAACCTTCAAATAGTGCCGTTGTATTAGATGGCTTCACGGACCTCAGGTAAGCACTCTGTGCCTGCCTGCCGTGGCAGGAATTTCTCCTGCAGGCCGCGCGGGGGCTTCGGCCGAACGCGCGGAATGGCTTTGATTAGGATTACTTTTAGCAATGCTTTTATATCGGTCATGCCTATGCGGCCTTGCTGCCGCTCAGAGTTCCGACCCTGTACGGTGAGAAGGATTGAACAATGGTAACAGTCTATGACGTTCCCGCTGAGAAGCTCATTCTCAAAGTGGCTGAGAAGCTCAAAGAGAACGATAAGATCGTACCTCCCGACTGGGCTGAGTTTGCAAAGACCGGTGTCCAGGCCGAGAGGGCCCCGGTCCAGCCGGACTGGTGGTATACGCGCGCTGCCTCAGTTATACGGAAGCTCTATGTGAAGGGCCCGATGGGTACCTCGAAGCTCTCTGCCGAATACGGCGGATACGTTGACCGCGGCGCCAAACCGAACCGGGCCGTCCGCGGAAGCCGGAACATCATCAGGAAATGCCTGATCCAGTTGCAAGATGCCGGTCTGCTGGTCGCCACCAAGGACAAACAGGGCCGCGCAATCAGCCCCGCCGGGCAGTCGATGCTCGACAACGCGGCGAAAGAGGTTTTCGACGAGACAAAGAACTGAAGGTGATTGGCATGGAAGAAGATCCTGAATTGGAAGCACTGAGACAGAGAAGAATGGCCGAGATGCAACAGCAGCAGTCGCAGAATGCGGCTGCCCAGCAGCAGAAGGCCGATCAGCTCGAGGCACAGAAGCAGTCCATCCTCAGGCAGATTCTGACCCCCGAGGCGCGCGACCGCTTGGCTAATATCAAGCTTGCCAACCCCGAGCTGGCTAATTCCGTTGAAATGCAGTTGATCAGATTGGCCCAGAGCGGTCGTCTGAAAGGCGTGATCACGGATCCCATGCTGAGAGAGATCCTTCAGCAGATGGTCCCTCAGGAGAGGGAGATCCATATTGAGAGGAGATAAACATGTCAACTACTAAGCCTCCGGCAATGAAAGAGCGGCTTAACAAAAAGGTCAAACAGAACCGCCGGGTCCCGGCCTGGGTCATGCTCAGGACCAACCGGCAGTTCCTCAGGCACCCGAAGAGAAGATCGTGGCGCATGGGCAAACTGAAGGAGTAAGGAGGGACACACATGGCAGACGAAGTAACCAGAATCATGATGATCCCGCTGCGTGGAGCCCGTCTGGCTCCCCGGTCCCGGCGGACTGAGCGCGCAGTGAAAGAGGTCCGGGCCGCGATCATGCGCCATCTCAAGGTGGACGCAGAGCACGTCTGGATCGACAAATCCGTCAACGAAAAACTGTGGGAGAACGGCATCCGTAATCCGCCTTCGAAGATCATGGTTAAGGCCGTGAAGTTCGACGACGGACTCGTCGAGGTTTCCTACGTTCCGCCGGAGCCCAAACAACTTGATAAAAAGAAAGAAAAAGCGAAGAAGGCGGAGTGAGCGCATGTCGATGAGGCTTTCGCGGGTCAACGGGACCTTCAACATCGGGGTCAACGCCGCGGTCAACGAGAGTCTCGCGTTCATCCCCCCAGACGCCGAGCCCTCTTTCCAGACCGATCTGGAAGAGGCGCTCGGGGTCCGGGTCTACCGCACCACCGTCGCCGGCTCGCACGTGCCGGGCTCGCTCATTGCGATGAATTCCTACGGCGCCGCCGTCTCCGAACTGGCGGAAGAGTCCGAACTGGAATACATTCGGAAGGACCTGCCCGTCGTACTCATCCCGGACCGGCTCAACGCTGCGGGAAACAACATCCTCGTAAATGATAACGGGGCCCTGGTCAACCCCGAGATGGGGGACAGTGCCGTCAAGGAACTGGCGCGCCTGTTCAACGTCGAGGTCGTACGGGCGACCGTAGCCGGCGCCAACACCGTCGGTTCGCTGTGCCGTTGCACCAACCGGGGTTGTGTATGCACCACCGACGCCACCGACGACGACCTGGCCGTCATCCGTGACGTGCTGAAGGTCGATGTCGTGCGCACTACCGTCAACCACGGCGTCCAGTACGTCGGGGCCGGCGTGGTCGCCAACTCCACCGGTGCCTTAATCGGCGATCTCACCACACCGATCGAAATGAGCCGCGTATCCGACGGGCTCGGGCTCTGAGACCGGGTTTCTTCCCGGTCCCGGAATTATTTTTCCTGTTCTCAGCGGTCAAAGATCCAATAGCCAGTAAAATCGGTCAGATCGTCAGCCAGCAGTTCCATCTCATTGCCAACGTGGACAAAATCGTCCGCGTTACGTCCTCTCGTGAACGCCGCCAGCGGAGAGAGTGGCAGAGTAATACCGCCAATGCGGAAGTCGGTAGGTACAACGACCTTGGCATCGACCATCCGGACAAAGGTGTTGACCTGCGCCATCGGCATGGTACCGTACTCGCCTACGGGTACAAAGAGGATGTCGGCGTGATGCAACTGAGCCAGGACTTCGGGGACCGGGATATCGCCGAGACAGCCTGCGCAGGCGATCCGAATGCCGTCCATCACGAACATGTATATGGAGTTCGCTCCCCGCTCGGCGCCGTAGCACTGATCGGAAAACGACGGCAGAGCGTGGAAGCAGAAACCGCGTTCATTGAAATAGCCAATGACGGCCAGAAAATCTTTGTGATTGCCCTTGATCGCCCGGAAGGCGTTCCGGTCATAACTGTTGTGGGAAGACAGTACGATATCGGCGGAAGCGGCCGGCGGCCAGATTCCGATGGATTTGCCATCGTGCGGGTCAACAACCACCCGGTGGTTGCTGTCGGCAAACTCGAAACAGGAATAGCCGTGCCACCGGATGAACACGGGTCTGACATGGGCAAGCTCATATTAAGTTTGGCCCGAGGGCAGATTTTATCAACGCCTTTCGGTAGACAGCTTCAGACAGACAGCAGACAGTCTATGGGATTTCTAAAATACCACTAATCCGATAATGAAGCAATGAAGAAGACGCTCATTCTGGTCGTCGACCGGGACGATGACTTCGGCGCCAAAGGCCACGTCGAGACTCCGGTAATCGGGCTCGACGGCTGTATCGGTGCGGCCACGGCCCTCGGCTCCGCCGACCCGGAGGACTCAGACACTAACGCGCTCTATGCGGCCATCAACATCTACCGTGATCTGGAGCAAACGGCCGAAGAGATCCCCGAGATCGCCCTGATCTGCGGAGACCAAAAGGTCGGACACCGTTCAGACACTGCTCTGGTGGGCGAACTTAACAAGGTGCTGGACCAGATAAAGCCCGATCGGGCCATCCTCTGCGGCGACGGGGCCGAAGATGAGTACGTCTATCCGATCGTTTCCTCGCGGGTACCGATCGATTCGGTCCGGAAGGTCTACGTCAAGCAAGCTCCCGGTGTCGAGGGTACTTTTTACATTATCAACAAGACCCTCAACGATCCGCAGAAGCGGGAGCGGTTCCTCGCCCCTCTGAGCTGGGTGATCGTGCTGATTTCACTGGTGTATATGTTTGCCAACATTTTCCGGGCAGACGACCTGATCAACTGGTTCCTCGGCTCGACCACCAGCATCATAATGTTCATCATCGGCATGCTCATGCTGCTCTATTCGTACAACATGTTCGAACGGGGCCGGGCACAAGCTGACAAATGGGCTGCCCGGGCTAAGGCCGGCAGTCTGTCGGTCATCTTCCTGATTGCGTCTGCGCTGTTCGTGATGTTCGGGTTTGTGGTCGGCGGCTATTCGCTCAACGACATCCATACGACCAGCACTGCACAGACCGTCTCTTGGTTTATCTACAACTCGATCTGGCTGATACTCTTCGGTATCATGTTCTACCTTACCGGCGACATGCTCGACCGGTATTTCAGCAACAAGAAGGTCAAGTACCGCACGATCACCTACTGCCTGGACATCCTGGCGGCCGGCCTGCTCATAACCGCTTTCCTGGACCTGCTGCAGTCCTACATGGGACTTTACCATGTCAACCCGCTGATATACTCCCTGGAGTTCACTGCCGGTATCGTCACCTCCGTGATTGCGGCCGCTCTCCAGCGCTGGATGCAGAAACTCAGAGGCCGTTCGCGGGAGGAACAGTCTCGTGAAGTTCAGTGAGTGGGAACCAATCTACCGGGCCGTCTGCGCCGATTTCGGCTTCGATCCTGCTCTGGACGCTGAATCTGTGCGTATTCTGCGGGCCGTTACCCCCAACTCAGACCTGACCGACGAAGACGGCATCGCGCCGCTTATCGGTTCAACGGTGACTGTCTGCGGAGCCGCTGCCGTGCTTGAAGACAATCTCCGCCGCCGGCCGCCAGAGGGCACGCTAATTGCGGCAGGTTCAGCCGCCGGACGGGTTCTGGCAGTCGGCCTGGAACCTGAACTACTCGTCACCGACCTGGACGGCGAGATAGGACCCCAGCTGGAGCTCAGCCGCCGGGGGACACTGACGCTTATCCTCGCTCACGGTGACAACATGGACCTGGTCCGGCAGTACGCTCCGCTTTTCCAGGGCCCCGTGGTTCTGACCTGTCAGGGCAAGCCGGCTGGTATCGTCCTGAACTTCGGAGGCTTTACGGACGGCGATCGCGCCGTCTGTCTTGCCCGGGAATTCGGGGCCCGGAAAGTCCTGCTCGAAGGTTTCGATTTCGACCATCCGTATCCCAAACCCGGCACTGACCCCGCCAGGAAACTAAAGAAATTGCAGTGGGCCGCCCGCATCATCGGTCTTTCCGCACCTGACCTGGTCCGGCCGTAAGGCATATAACCTGCGGCTTGGTACCGAGGTCCCGCTATGAGCCTGACCGCGTGGATACTGCTGATCCTCCTTGTCGTCTATATCCCGCTGTGGCTGTGGGTCTTTAAATCGCCCAAGGCCGTCAAGTACGGGCTTGAAAAATATGGGCCCTGTGTCAAGATCAATACTCGTTGGGGCACTAAGCTGATGCGGATACTCGGTCGCTTCCACCGTTTCTGGCGGGCCTACGGTGTCCTCTCACAGATTCTGGCCTTCATCCTGATGGTCGAGATCGTCTATATTATGGTAGTAGGCATCATCAACCTGCCCTCGTCCATCACCTCCGGCGGTCTGGGCATCGAATACGCTCTGGCCATCCCGGGCATCAACCCGCTCCTGCCGTTCTGGTACACACTCATCGCGCTGATTGTGGCCATGGTTCTGCACGAGCTCGCCCACGGCATGCAGACCGTCAGCAACAAAATGCGGGTGAAGCATACTGGTATCCTGCACTGCGTCGTTCCGCTCGGCGCGTTCGTCGAACCCGATCAGGAGGATGTGGACAAGTCCAGCCGCCGGGTCAGACTCGATCTGTACTCGGCCGGCATCGCAACCAACTTCATTGTCGGCGCCATCGCTTTTGTCCTGTTCGCCAACGTCATGCTCGGTGGCATCTCCTCGCCCTATGCCGACAGCGCCGCCATTTATTACGAGACCGGTGACTCCCCCGCCTATGAGGCGGGCCTGCCGGCCGGCGCCATAATCCTCACGGTTGACGGCGAGGACTTCACCTACTCAACCGACCTGAACGCTTCTTACAGCTGGTCGCCCGGTGAGGTGGTCACTGTTGTCTATCTGCTTGACGATGGACAGCATACTGCCTCTTTCCGCTGGGGCCTGTATGTCGAAAGCGTGGTAGACGGTTCGCCGGCAGACGATGTACTGAAAGCCGGGTGGATACTGACATCGTTTACGTACGAGGGCACGGTTTACGAGATGTACAGCGCGAATCTCCTTACCACATTCATGAACATGACTGCCCCCGGCGATACCGTGACTATCGCCTACATCTCCGCTGATGGCAGCACCAGCGGAACGACGGACCTGACCCTTGGAACCAAGGGCGATGTCGGTTACATCGGTATCCATACTACGACCTCAGGCATGTCATTCATCACGCCGACCGTCCTGCTCGAGACCGCCACGAACCCGTTCTACGGGGCCAGCTCTCTATCCGAGTATGCCACCGGCGCGCTCACCTATATAGCACTGCCCTTCGAGGGCTTCTGCCCGGTTCCGGCCAGTGTGCAGTGGTGGTATGGCGAGCAGACCTGGGGCTTCTGGGAAATCGCGGAGTTGCTCTACTGGATCTTCTGGCTGGACATCATGCTGGGTGTCTCGAACGCCATCCCGGCCTACCCGTTCGATGGCGGATTCATCTTCCTGGGTTGGCTGGACAGGTTGCTGGAGAAGCTGGGTATGAAGGACAAGGAAAAGCGGGAGGCTGCGGCGAACCAGTTCACCAGCAACCTGTCATTTCTGATGATCTTCTTGTTCGTCCTGTTGATCCTGGCCGTAGTGTTGTGATTTTCAATATATGATGGGGTCAGCACATTTGACCGGCCGCTGTTTGAACTGTTCGTTGGATCTTTGAATTAAACACCGCGGACATACGGGAGAACCGACTAAAAGAAGAAACAGTAAATAAAGGTGTCACGGAAGTCCGCCCGCAGAATTTGGGATGGATGCACGGTGCCGTACAGGGCCGTATTCCCTGTATTGATCGGTACTCAAGCGGACTTCCAGTGTGCAGATTCCCATCCACTGACACCAGATGGCTGGCTGGAATTGATTACATCTTGTGCATATAAAGAAATTTTTGAACTGGAACTGGTAAAATGTTAACACATATTTGTTATCAGATTGCTTATCTGATAGATTACCGTCGATTAAATCCAGACATCTGTCTGCTCAATTGATGTAAAATTATTTCCGTAAAAGTTATAATATAAAAATCAATCGGCACAGCATTATAACTCCCTAATCCGCTGAGACAATCATGTTCAGTCCCGAAAAGGACCTCAGCAGACTGATTGTCGAGTCACTAGGCAAGGACGGCAAATCAATCAGTTCGCTCGACAAGGACCTGACGGAAAAGGGGATCAAAAACCACAGGCTGGTGCTGACCGGCTATCTGCGGGCGATGAAGGACCTGGGGTTCCTGCGGGCTCGGGAAGTGCCGCCGGCAATCATTTACACGCCGGCCAAACAACTGCCTGAATCGCTCTATCAGACGGTAAAAAGACAGTGCCGCCGGCTGAAAGGCGTCGATACTGATGAGGTCATCCTTTACACACTAAACCGCCTGTTCAAAAGGCCGATTTTCGAATCGGAACTACACCTCGCCGATGTGATGCGTCCTCTGGGCATTCAAGCTGATGAAAGTGCGGTGAACGAGGCCAAGAAGATCCTGCGGCGGGCCGGTAACGTAATCCCGGCCGACAACGCCTATCTGCCGGCTAAAGAATACCCAGACATTTATCCGGATATCCTGGCCGCCATCGTACTGGAGGAAAAAGACAGCTACCATCTGGTCATGGGGACCAAACAGACGAAACTCATATGAAGCAATCCCGCACGGAAATGTAGACAGATTATTATTACAAGGGTGTTATGCCATGGTTATGGGTCTGAAAGAGGTCATCGAGGCTATCCGTACCTTTCCGGGCGTGACCCGGAAAAGCCGGATCCACGAGATTGTCGACCTGCTGCCGACCGACCGCTTCCCAGACATTGCGGCCGCCGAAGGGGAAGATGCCGCCGCTGTCGAGGACGGTGACCACTACACACTGTTCGCGGTGGACGGCATCATGGAATCACTGGTCAAGGCCGACCCGTACATGGCCGGTTATTTTGCTGTTCTGGTAAATGTCAACGACATTGCTGCGATGGGCGGCCGGGCCGTGGCCATGGTCGATGTCATGTCAACCACCGATGAGCGGATCTGTGGCCGGATGCTCAAGGGGATGGAGGAAGGCGTACGGCGCTTCAACGTACCGATCGTCGGCGGTCATACCCACCCCGATTCCAATTATCATGCCATCGACGTCGCCATTATCGGCATCGTACCGAAAGACGACATTATCCTCAGCAGCACCGCCCAGAACGGTGACGATGTCATCTTCGTCATTGACCTCGAAGGCCATTATCCCAAAACCACTCCCTTTTGCTGGGAGACCACGCTTAGCCGCCCGATCGAAATGGTACAGGAACAGATGCGGACGGTAACACAGATAGCCGCCGAACATCTGGTGCACGCCGGCAAGGATATGAGCAACCCCGGCTCCGTCGGTACCCTCGGCATGCTTCTGGAAACATCGGAGATGGGCGCCACTGTCGATCTGAACAAGATTCCGCGGCCGGAACATGACGAGGACCTCATCCGCTGGCTGGAAGCCTATCAGGGCTGCGGCTTCGTCTTTGCCGCCGCCCCCGAGCATTCTGCCCGGGTCCTGGAGCTTTTCAAAGCCTGTGGCTGCGCCGGGGCTGTTGTCGGCAAGGTCGACAACTCCCGCCAGCTGAAACTTACCATGAACGGCGAGACGGGCGTGCTCTTTGACTTCCATCATGACATCATCACCGGCTGCCGGCCGAA
>Ga0172378_10000928_pt1 | contig 26566 bp, 21 predicted proteins | sample GrowelOW332metaG_FD_119755 | JGI IMG/M metagenome (GOLD analysis project Ga0172378, IMG submission 119755) | Groundwater microbial communities from an aquifer near a municipal landfill in Southern Ontario, Canada - Pumphouse #3_1 metaG | ecosystem: Environmental > Aquatic > Deep subsurface >...
ATGTTTTTAGCTAGTACTATTGAATATTATATTATTATGATATGTATCTAATATATTATCATTATGTTTTATAATTGTTTTTATTTGTTATAATATTTAAATTATATCTATATGATATTATTTATTATGTTTTAAACTCAATTCTTTTTCATTATTATTCAAAACTCAGGTTTTATACATATCATATTGCCGTACATAAATCTTGTTTGTTTATATTGCATTATCAAATTAGTAATATCAATTAAACAAAATTCAACAGTTTGATATTTCTCATTGAACAATATTCCTGTTTGCTTGAAATTTGTTCATAAATTCAGGATTCAAACCAGCAACCAAGCTTCTAAATTTACTATAAAGACTTAATTGCAAGTGATCATTTCACAACAAGCTTGTCTATATGGCTATACAAACATGATATTTTTTCACGACTTATCTTCAATCTTTTAACATTTAAAGAATATTTGTATTATTTAATATAGTTATTATTTTGATACTATTTATTTCTATATTGTTACTTATTTATATAATTTGTTTCTATATTTTATTATATTTTATTAATATCATTTTGATATCGTTTATTATTATCCAAAAATGTTTATTTTGATTTTGCAAATAACAAAGTTATTAAAATATATATCTTTAATATTATATTAATATTATTTAAATATTTGTTTTAATTATATATATAATGTATATATATTATATATATATTATATATTCTTATTTTCGTTTAATTTTACTAAATATTTGCTTTTATATACAAAGCATTCAATTTAATTCAAAGTATCACCGATATTTAATCTGTATTTCATTTTCAGGGTTATATAACTAAACTGAGCATACAAAATTGACTTTTATTACAGCTTTTACAAATTAAAGAAAATGCATACATTTTATTATATATTTGATATTTAATTTATGTTATATCTATATTTTTAAATATTATATATATGTATATAACCTTGTTTTAATATATTTATGATATTGTTTGAATATGTTTTAAATAGTTTATTATATCTATTTAAAGTTATATATATACATTTTTTCTTATTTTCTATATATTTTACATATTTATTGCTTTATATTTTGTTATTTATTATATCTTTGATATACTACCATTTTCGGATTTTTATTAATTTTTATTAAAGTACCATTTGTTTTGATAAAGTGTATTATTAATCAATAAAAAATGCAAAAGAGAGACGGCAGCTATGGCTGCCGTCTCTCTTTTCAATTATATAAGGAATAATTTATTCATCTGCGTTTCGCTTATAGAACTCTCTCAGTGCAAATCTAATGCCTGCTGCCCAGCCTAATCCCATCTGGTCAAAGAGATTTTCAAGGTTCTCCTTGAATGAAGGTTCAATTGAGAAGGTAGTAAGGATCTTCTTCTCTCTCGATGAGTCACCTTTAAAAACCCTACGGGCTTTCTGCTCACTAAGGCTCTCCATCTCATCTCTTTCGTTTTCTTCAGTGTTTCTTTTAAGTGCCATACCTATCTCCAAATTATCTCATTCATCTCTTTAAAAACCGCAACTGTGGCCGGTTTCAAGCCTCTGCCTCTTTCCTTGAAAAGCTGAGGAGCTATACCTCGCTCCTGGGCTTTTCTGAAAACTGGTTCAACAGGGACCTTGAATACCTTGTAATTTGCCCCTCCTGCTGCCTTGAGGATGTCTCTATGCTGCTTTATCCTTTCATCATATGAATTGATGACTATCTTGTTGTACTTTATGCTTGAGCGAAGGTTCTTCTTTATCTTGGCAAGCTCATCAATGAATATCTCCAAGCCGTCAAGGCTGAAGACCTCCGGAGTCAGCGGAGTAATGACTTCATCGCTTGCTATCAAGGCAGAACGCTCAAGCCTGCCAAGTCCTGGAGACATATCCAGAATTATATGCTCAAACTTACTGGATAGCTGTTCAATAAGATCCTGAAGCACAAATGGTTCCTCGGCTAGCTTTGTCTCGCTGTAGTTCTTCAATGTGCCGCCAATGCCAAAGGTAGGCAGCAAGAAGAAATTATGGATTGAGTCAAGCTCTACGATGGCATCATCTAGAAAGCAACGGCCTTGAAGAACATCAGATAGCTCATACTTAGGAGGATTCTTCAAGAACCATGATGAAGAATTGCCTTGGGGATCGGCATCTATAAGAAGAGTCCTTGCTCCTGCCAAAGCAGATTCGCAAGCTATAGTTCCTGAGATGGTTGTTTTCCCTACTCCACCCTTCTGAAGGTGAAATGCAATGGTTCTAGACATACCTAACCTTTTTTGTATAAGTATATACTTTCTTTTGTTTTGATACAAGAGTTTTCTTCTTTGATTAATATTCGTAATAAGTGTTTAATAGAATATATATAATTTCTATATTCTTTCTAATAATTTTTTATATAGATGTTTTGATATAACTTTAATGGCAAAATTTACAAGAAGATAGATCTAGGCAAATTCTAAAGCTTCTTAACGCTCTCTAGATCCTTCAAAAGCCTCTCATCCTGGCCAAGCAGCTCAAGGCCCTGCATCAGCACAGACCTTCCTTCTTCAAGCTTTCCTTCCTGGTAAAGAGCAACGAACCTATTATGAATCTCTATTGAGGTGTTGTTCCTCAAGCCTTCCCCTATGCTCTTAAGGCTGTCTGACATAAAGTCAGGAGATATCTTCTGGTACTCTATATATGCAACAGTGTATGACTTGCTGCTTGAAATGCTTATCAGCTGATTTGAATAGGCTGTGCTTACCAGGAACTTGAAGCTCTCGCTGGAAACAAATCCATTATCCTCCAAGGCCAGTATCTTATCGACCAGTCCGCTATTGGCATACTGTCTCATTGCGTTCTCATATACATAGGATCCTATGCCGGATAGTTGAGAATCCTTCATCATATGCCGTGTTGATTCAAGAACCTCAATTGCTGATTCATAGCCATATTTCTGAGAAACATCCTGAATCAGCTTTGAATAGGCGGATGCAAGAAGTCCCAGAGTCCTTTCAGATTCATCATTCAAATAAGAGATCTCTGAAAATGCCTTGGAATAATTATTCCGACTTAGGAGCTCTATTGCATAATTTTGCTGTAATAGAACAAGCAAATCCATGAATCCAGCAACATCTGAATAGCTTCTTGCAGCTTTCTTGATCAAGTCTGAAGATCCAGGAATGTCAATGTTCTGCATATAGGAAATGGTGTTTGAATATGTTGCCAGAAGCGCTGACCTAGTAAACTCAAAATCCTTGATTGCAAAGGCAATGGAAGAAGCCTGGAGCGCTTGCTGATATCTTCCGCTTTCAGTCAGGGCACCAGCTAGATTGGTGGCGCAAAGGCTTATCAAGCCATTTATGTCTGTGACAAGATACTTATCTGAATTAGCATCAACATAGCTAGTTCCAATCAAGATTCCCAGTTCATCGAAGACTTCCTTGCTTCTGCCAGGATCATACCCATGATTCACAGTTGTCTGTACCTCAACACCATCAGCCTTGACAAAGCAATGATCCTTTGTATAGCATGCCTGGATTGAAATGCCATGCCTGGCGCATAGGAGGCTATATAGCATTGCGCTGGTTACACAATTGAAATAGCCATCTCTTAGGTTCTCATAAGTGTAGGCATCCTTCTTGTACTGCTTGAGGTTCAGGTGCAAGGCTTGAAGCAGAAGGTCTGCCTCAATGCCCTTTGACAAGTCAAGGCTCTTCATGGAAGCTTCAGAATCCTTGACAATCGAGTCTATCTGGCTGGAAGCTTTTGCAAGCTGGCTATCATCAAGGCTTGGAGTCAGAGCCATTGAGCTCATCTTCAGCAAGTCCTCGTATGAACTGGAAGCAGGAACCTCAACCCTTAAAGCTGGAAACGTTATTGCACTGTAGCTTGCGCTGGCAAGAAGAAATGATAGAAGAAAACAGGCAATAATCCTTTTAAACTTGTTTAGCATTTTCTATAAATTCCTTGTAGAAAAATGCGCTGTCCTTGAGGCAGCGCCTCTTGGTCATATAATCAACGTAAATCAAGCCAAATCTTTTGGAGTACCCATAGGACCATTCAAAATTGTCAAGAAGCGACCAGACAAAATACCCCTTGAGATCCACCCCCATATCCAAGGTTGACAAGGCAGCATTGATATGGGATCTGAGATAATCTATTCGCCTTATATCATGGACCTCCCCATCGTTCTCAAGCACATCGTCATAGGCGCATCCATTCTCTGTGATGTAAATAGGAATTCCATTAGCCTGTTCGCTGAAGCTCTTTATGCAGAATGGAAAGTCATCGACAGTTATAGTCCAAGGCATGTCAGTCATTGGAAAATCCAGGATCACTCCTTCAGCTCCGAGACCGTTGTCAGCATATTTCACATAATCAGTGTGGTAATAATTGAGCCCAGCCATGTCTACAGGAAGGCTTATTATGTTCATGTCCCCCTTTGGCGCATTCCTGAGGACCTTCTGCTCTCGAAGAATCTCCTCAGGATAATGGCCCTGGAATACTGGCAGGGTAAATATGTCTGTCTTGTAGCAGTTGTCTCTTCTGGCTGCTTCTATATCCCTTGGGTCCTGGGTTGCAGGCTTGCTGTAGGAAGCGTTTATGCAAGGCCCAATCTGGCCCTTGCAGCCTGCATCCCTGAAAGCTCTTACAGCAAGTCCATGAGCAAGGTTGATGTTATGAACAGCCTTCATTGTCTTCTCCATGCTGTGATAGCCTGGAGCATGGGTTCCCCACAGATAGCTTACATAGGAGATGCAAAGAGGCTCATTCATTGTGAACCACATATCACAGTATCGAGAGAAACGTGAGAAACAAAGCTTGCAGTAAGCCTCAAAGGCATAGGCGCAAAGCGGATTTGTCCAGCCTCCTTGTTTTTGAAGGAAGGAAGGAAGATCCCAGTGATAAAGGGTAATGGCTGGCTTTATTCCCTTCTCCAGGAGCGCTTCCAGCAGCCTTGTGTAGAAGGCAATTCCCTTCTCATTGGGCCTTAGGCTTTCATCCATGACTCTCGGCCATGATATTGAGAACCGGTAATGATCGATGCCGATGTAGGCCATAAGGTCCACATCCTCCTGATACCTATGGTAGTGGTCTACACTGACTTCAACAGTGTCTCCATTGTCTATCTTGCCTTTTCTCTTGCAGAAGTCATCCCATATTGATGGAAGCTTGCCATCCTCGTTCCAGGCACCCTCTACCTGAACAGATGCTGTAGCGCTGCCAAATGCAAAATCATAAGGTAATTTCTTCATAAGCCTTGTCCTTTGAAAAATCATGCGCGATAGACCGAGCAAGCTCTATATCCTCAGTATCCTCATTCAGCGGTTTCTTGAAAGGCCTAGGGCTTCTTTCTCTTCTAGCGATTCCTCCATTGATAAGAGTAAAGAAAAGCACCATATAGCATATGAATGCAAAGGTATATGCTGCAGCATAATACCAATTGTCCATGAAGAAAGCCCTCGCTACTGTCCAGAGCCTCATAAGGTAGTCCTTGATTGCCGTAAAGGCTTCAGACCTCTCCAGCTGGGCCTGCTCAAGGGCAGGATAGGCTGGGCTGAATACCTGAAGGCTTGAAGGATCCGGCGTCTTGGGCACCTCCTGATCAATCAGCATCTGGCTGATTGATGATGAGGTTATCACCATCTGCTTTCCTGCCTGGACTGCAAGGCCTTCCAGGCTTTCAGCCATCAGCATAGCTCCAAGAAAAAGGATTGCCACCAGAATAAAGCCTCTCTTCATGTTTATCTCTCCTAAAGCGCAGCAAGTACCTTTATATGCTTGCTGGCCTTCTCGATCTTCTCCTCGAACTCGGCTTTCTTGGCTCTTTCCTTGTCAACAGCCTCAGGCTTTGCGGCTGAGAGGAAGGCACTGTTGGAAAGCTTCTTCTCTGTTGCTTCAAGAAGCTTCTGAGTCTTTTCAATCTCCTTCTCCAGGCTGGCAATCTCCTTATCGGCATCAATGGCATCCTTGACAAAGACATAGAGCTCAAAGCCCCTGCCTGCTACGGGCATTGCATTTGCTATGGACAGATCATGCTCCTGATCCACAGACAGGTCGCTGTTCATGAAGCCTGCCATAAGGGCCTTGTACTGCGTAAAGAAGGATGCAGCCTCGTTGCCCTTGTCTGGCCTCAGGATGACCTTTATCTTCTTTTCAGGCTCGATCTTGAGATCAGACCTCACGGTCCTGACAAGCCTTACGGCTTCCTTGAGCGTCTCAATCAGGGCGCTGGCCTCTTCCTGGACCAATGACTGGTCATAGGAGGGGAACTGGGCGTTGATAAGCTTGCCAGTGCATCCAGGAAGCTTAGAATAGATCTCCTCGGTTATGAAGCACATCAGAGGATGCATAAGCTTAAGGCTCTTGGCAAGGAGGTCTAGAAGGAGGCTCATTGCCCTGTCCTTCTCATTCTCATCATCGCTGTAGAGGCTCTTCTTCGAAGCCTCGACATACCAGTCGCAGAAGTCGTTCCAGAAGAAGTCATATGAGACCTGGGCAGCCTCGTTGAACTTATAGGCCTTATATGCTTCCTCTGTAGCCTTCACAGCCTCATTGAAGCGATGATAGATCCACTTGTCCATGGTGTTCATGGGTATGTCCTTGACATCGATGAGAGTGCGGCCCTCAAGGTTCATCAAGAGATAGCGACTGGCGTTCCAGACCTTGTTGGCAAACCTTGAGCCAAGGCGGAAGGCATCCATGTCGATCAGGATGTCCTGTCCCTGGCTTGCCATGAAGGCAAGAGTGAACTTCATGGCATCTGAGCCATACTGTTCGATGACATCCAGCGGGTCGATTCCATTTCCAAGGCTCTTGCTCATCTTTCGGCCCTGCTTGTCGCGAACAAGGCTTGTGATGTAGATGTCCTTGAATGGAACCTTTCCAGTGAACTCAAGGCCTGCCATGATCATCTTGCTTACCCAGAAGAAAATTATGTCGTAGCCTGTGACAAGGGTGCTTGTTGGGTAGAAATCCTCCATATCCTTTGTCTGATTTGGCCATCCTAAGGTAGAGAAAGGCCAGAGCCAGGAGCTGAACCAGGTGTCAAGCACATCAGTGTCCTGGGTAAGGTCAGTGCTATGGCAGTCTGGGCATTCATGAACATCGGTCCTGCTGACAATCATCTTTCCGCACTTATGGCAGTACCACACAGGTATCCTGTGTCCCCACCAAAGCTGGCGGCTGATGCACCAGTCGTGTATGTTCTCAAGCCAATGCTCATAGGTGGTCTCCCAATGCTTTGGATAGAAGGTTATCTCTCCGTCTCTCCAGGCCTTGAGAGCCTTGTCAGCCATGCTTCTCATGCGCACAAACCACTGCTCTGAAAGATAGGGCTCAACTGCGTTGTGGCAGCGATAGCAATGACCGACTTCATGGTCATAAGGCTTCTCGTTGATCAAGAGCCCTTGCTCCTTCAATTCTTCGCAGACAGCTTTCCTTGCTGAAAGCACATCCATGTTCCTGTATTTCTCAGGCACATTGTCATTGAGCTTTCCATCGGGGGTGAGGATGTTGATTGACGGCAGGCTGTGCCTCTTGGAGCATTCCCAGTCGTTGGGGTCATGAGCTGGGGTGATCTTCACAAAGCCGGTTCCAAATCCAGCTTCGACGAAACTGTCGGCAATAATGGGAATCTGCCTATCAGTGAGGGGGAGGCAGACCAGCCTTCCCACCAAGGCCTTGCAGCGCTCATCCTCAGGGTTCACTGCGACAGCCACATCACCAAACAGGGTTTCAGGCCTAGTTGTGGCAACAGTGATCACGCCAGATCCATCCGCTAGCTTATAGTTGACATCATAGAGCTTTGCATGCACATTCTCGTGCTCAACCTCATCATCAGCAAGGGCTGTGCCGCAATGGGGGCAATAGTTGACCAGATAGTTGCCCTTGTAGATCAAGCCCTTCTCATAAAGGGAGACAAAAGCCTCCCTGACAGCTTCCGAAAGCCCTTCGTCCATGGTGAAGCGCTCGCGATCCCAGTCGCATGAGCAGCCCATCTTCTGAAGCTGCTTGATGATGATGTCATGATGCTTTTCCTTGACGGTCCAGGTCCTTTCAATGAACTTCTCGCGCCCAAGGTCGTTTCTGGTGAGGCCTTCCTTGGCCAGCTGCCGCTCAACTATATTCTGTGTAGCGATTCCAGCATGATCGGTTCCTGGAACCCAAAGAGTCTTGACACCCTTCATCCTGTTGTAGCGGATCAGGATGTCTGGCAATGTATTGTTGAGGGCATGGCCCATGTGAAGGATGCCTGTAACATTCGGTGGTGGCATGACCATTGTAAAAGTGCCATTGCCGCTTTCTGCCGGCTTGAAGGACTTGGAATCAAGGTCCTCCTGATAGATCCTCTGCTCAAACTCCTTTGGGTCATAAGCCTTCTCTAGCTCAACTGCCTTAAGTTTCATAAAACGCCTCCGAAAACTGGTGTAATCTTAACCCAAACAGTGAAAACTAGCAATAATAGGCAAATATGTAATAGCAGAATGAAAGCCGATTGCATAAAAAAAGCCCGGAATCCGGGCTCTGCAATCAAAGGCTATGATCATTGCTTAACATTCACGCTGTAGCCGTTCTTATCCAGGAACTGGATGGCCTGCTCAACAGTGTAGCTGTCGAATTCTGAGTTGTCTGTGTTATGCACCAGCACAACATTGCCAGTATCTACGCTGTTGTATGCTGGGTTGGCAGGCACAAGGCTTCTTGCCTGCCGGGAATTGCCAAGAATCAAGGAACCCGTGAACACCAGGGCAAAGGCAGCGGCTATTCCTATGAAGGAAGGAAGGCTGACCTTGATCTTGCGGTTGAGGAACTTCTGCTTGGTGGGCTTGAGTATCTTGGCTTCAAGCTTGTGAAGCACCCGGGCCTGGCTCTGAGCAATCAAGTCAGGATCAAGATCTGCTGCCTTGACCGACTGATCCAGATCCTGAAGGCTTTCAAAGCGGTTTCTGCAAGCAGGGCATTGCTCTATATGGGCCATTACCTGGCTCTTCCATGGTTCTTGAAGCTCACCATCTAGGTAGGCGCTCAAGATCTGATCGTCCATGCACATATTCAGCCATCCACCTCCTTCTCACGTTCACAGCTGATAAACAAGCCAAGTTGCTTTTAGTTACAGGCAATCAGCCATCAGCAAGAAGATTCTCAAGGAACTTTCTTGCCCTATGCATCCTGACCTTCACGTTGGTCTCTGATAGGCCAAGTATCTTTGCCATCTGGGCATAGTCAAGGCCGCAGTACTCCTTGAGGACTATGACATCACGGTAATTCGCTGGAAGCTTGGCAACTGCGTCCTTGACGCCTTGCACAGTCTCCTCCTTGATGGCCTCGTCCTCTCCATTTGCCTTGCTTGGAACCGTGAAGAAATCCCTCTTGGCCTTGTCGATGTAGTCCTTCTCCCTGCCCTTTCGCTTGATGTAGTTTATGGCAAGATTGCGAGTCACGCGTATAAGCCAGTATTTTGCATCCTCCATTGTGGGAAACTCCTTGGCAGATTCAAAGAACTTCTCGAAGGCTTCCTGGCAGATATCCTCTGCGCTATCTAGGTTGTAGGTCACATGATGAGCTACCTTGAGTATCAAGGGAAAGACTTCCTGGTATACTGCCCTGAAGGCTAGTTCATCGCTGCTTATTATCATCTTAGGCCTTTGTAACCAATGTTGTATCCTTAAAATCCTTAATCTGATAGCCCAGAGAGCTGATCTGCTCTCTTAGCTGGTCAGCAAGCCCCCAGTTCTTGGCCTTCTTGGCTTCAAGGCGCCTGTTCACCAGATCGCTGACTTCCTGAGGGATGTCCAGCTGCTCTTCCTTCTGAGGCTGCACATCATCCAGCTTCAAGCCGAACACCTGGTCCATATAAAGCGCAAGCGCAAGCTTCTCGGAATCGCTTACATCCTTGTCCTTCAGGCATCCCCATAAGAAGGACAGGGCCTTTGGCATGTTGAGGTCGCTGCATGCTGCACTCTCAAAACCTTCCTTGTAGGTCATTGCCTGGGGGCCAAGCTTGCCAGCTGGCTTGCAGCTGGCCTTCAGCTCAGCAATCCTTGAATTGACAGAGGCTCTTGCTGAACGAGCAGCATCGAGGGCCTGGTAGCTGAACTGAAGCTGGCTGCGATAGCTTGCAGTAAGGCAGAAGTACCTGTAGTCCAGGCTGTTATAGCCCTTGCTGCTGAGAAGCGACAGGGTGAGGAACTCGCCGCTGGACTTGCTCATCTTGTCGCCCTTGCCGGAAAGCAGGAACTCGCCATGAAGCCAGTAGTCGACCCACTTCTCCCCAGTGGCTGCCTCTGACTGGGCAATCTCGTTGGTATGATGCACAGGGATTGCGTCGATGCCTCCGCAATGAATGTCAAAATGCTCTCCAAGGTACTTCATGCTCATGGCTGAGCACTCGATATGCCAGCCAGGGAATCCTGAAGCCCCCCATGGAGACGGCCATTGCATGGCCTGGTCCTTGAACTTGGAGTTGGTGAACCATAGGACAAAGTCCTTGGGATTGCGCTTGTTGGAGTCTATCTCAATGCGCTGGCCGCTCTTAAGCTCATCCAGCTTAAGGCCAGCAAGCTTGCCATAGTCATCTATTGTGTCGATGCTGAAATAGACATTGCCGCCTGCTACATAGGTATGTCCCTTCTGCTCAAGACGCTGGATCAGCGCTATCATGTCGGCTATATGGTCCGTAGCCTTGCAGGATACATCAGGGCGCAGGTTATTAAGAGCATCAAAGTCGTTGAAGAAGGCCTGGGTGTAGAAGGCAGCTATGTCCCAGACAGACTTGCCTGTGGCCTTGGAGGCCTTGACCATCTTGTCCTCGCCGCTATCGGCATCGTCGCTGAGATGCCCTACGTCAGTGATGTTCATGACATGCTTGACCTTGTAGCCGGCAAGCATTAGAACGCGCTTGAGAACATCCTCGAATATATATGTGCGAAGGTTGCCGATGTGGGCGTAGTTGTAGACAGTCGGGCCGCAGCAGTATAGGCCGACATGGCCTTCTTCAATCGGAATGAACTCCTCAAGCTTGCGCCCCATTGTATTGTAAAGATATACCTTCATGTTAAAACTTCCTGTTGCCATGCCCTTGAAAACCAAATAATATTGTAGCAAGGGGCAGCTTGTACTGTAAGGCATATGAACGAAAAAATCAACAATGCCATTGATCTAGGCAAATACAGCTCGATGCGAACCGGTGGATCTACCGACTCATTCCATCTGCCCTTGAACCTAAAGGAATTCGAATCGCTGTGCTCCTACTTCAAGGCCAAGGCAGTGATTGGAAATGGCACAAACACAATATTCGCTGACAGGATGACAGGCATACCGATAATATGCACAAGGGCGATGAGAGGCATACACTTCGAAGGCCATGAGATGACCGTCGAAGCAGGTGCATCTCTGGTCAAGGCCATAGGCCTATGCTGCTCTCATGGCCTCAAGGGCCTTGAGGACCTCGGGGGAATCCCAGGTACAATTGGAGCTGCGATATGGGGCAACTGCGGCATTGAAAGCCGCACCATAGCCTCCCACTTGGCAACAGTGACATTTCTGGACAAGGATTCCAGGATAAGGACAGCCTCGAAAAAGGATCTCAGCTTCTCCTATCGCAGCTCCACCTTCAAGGAGGAAGGATTGGTCGTTCTGAGCGCCGCCTTCATTCTTGAGAAGGACCCAGACCCAAAGTCAACCCTGGAACGCATCGAGGAAGCCCGTCAAAGGCGTCGCATCATGGGCCAGTATGAGCTTCCAAGCTGCGGCAGCTTCTTCAAGAACCCAGTTGAGAAGCCAGCCTGGAAGCTCATCGACGAAGCTGGCATGGCGGGCATGGGAATCGGAGGCGCGCTGGTTCATCCAAGGCTGACCAACTTCATATGCAACATCAACGACGGCACCTGCACAACAGCCGACATAGTCGACCTAGCACGCCTGATCCAATGGAAGGTCTACAACAGGACAAGAATCCTTCTGGAGCCTGAAGTGCAGGCTGTAGGCTTCGATGATTATCCCTTCTATAGAAAATATGACTTCGCCTGATATAAGGAAGGCTGGATTTCTCCAGCCTCCTTTATTCTTGCATGATATAGGATTACGGTCTAGCGATGATTCTTGCCAGCTGCGGCTTGCTCTTGAGGTTCTCCACAAGTCCTCTCTCTCTGGCCTTGTTCACATAGGCTGGATCCTCGAAGGAGTAATGGAAGTTGGTATGCACATCATAGGTGCCGTTCATCAAGGCATAGGCATCCTCGGTTATGACCAGCTCCTCATCAGTTGGGATGACAAAGATCTTTACAGGAGAATCATCGGTGCTTATGCAGAGCTCTGCATTGCGGCAATGGGCAAGAAGATTCTTCTCTGCATCGATCTTGATGCCCAGGCTGTCAAGGCCATTGGTGCTGCCGATCCTTATGTGCTCTCCCATTTCGCCTACTCCTGCAGTGAAGACTATGGCATCAACTCTTCCCAGAAGAGCTGAATAGGCCCCGATGTACTTGCGGATGCGGTGGCATTCCATGTCAATGGCAAGCTGCGCCATCTTGTCCCCAGCAAGCGCTGCCTTCTGGACATCACGCCTGTCAGTGTAGCCGCAGATTCCAAACAGTCCGCTTTTCTTGTTCAGAGCAGTATCCATGTCCTTTGCGCTCATGCCAGTATGGTTCATGATATAAGGCACGATAGCTGGATCCATGTCTCCGCTCCTGGATCCCATCACCAGGCCTTCAAGAGGAGTGAGGCCCATGGAAGTGTCTATGCACACGCCGTTCTTGACAGCGCAGACAGAGGCTCCATTGCCGATGTGGCAGATGATGACGTTTGTGTCCTTGTTCTGCTTGTGAAGAAGCACAGCTGCTCTCTTGGCGCAATAGAGGTGGCTTGTTCCGTGAAAGCCATAGCGGCGCACGTTGTACTTGGTATACCACTCATAAGGAACAGCATACATAAAGGCTTCTGGCTCCATTGTCTGGTGCCATGCAGTGTCGATGACTATTGCATGAGGCACGTTTGGCATGACCTTGCGTGCAGCCTCGATTCCCATAATATTGGCTGGCATGTGAAGCGGTCCCAGCGGTATGATTGTCTTTAGCTGCTGAACTACCTCATCGGTGACGAGAGTGGACTGCTTGAAAAGCTCTCCACCATGCAGGACCCTATGTCCAACGGCTCCAATCTGGTCAACGCTCTTGATGACACCCAGCTTCTCATCAACGAGAAGGCTGATTATGAGCTCAATGGCCTCCTTGTGAGTTGGGCTTGAGAAGCGTGCCTCATAAGTGGGCTTTCCACTTACCTTATGCTCGACGGTGGAATACTCCAATCCGATCCTCTCCACAACTCCGACAGCAAGAACATCCTTGTTGTCCCAATCGTAAACCTGGTACTTCGCAGAAGAAGATCCGCAATTAAGGGTTAGGATTACCATTTATTTCCTCCAAATATAGATTATTAATGATCAACTGGAACACTCTAATTCAAAACAGCTAAAAAAACAATATTCTCAATAGCAGTTTTCGAATTTGAGCATTCTAGCTTTTTTCCTGCTTAATAAGGCATGAAGAAAGCAATAGCAGCGCTAATAGCCAGCCTTGTCATGTGCCTTGCATACGCAGCAAGCCTTAGCTTCAGTCTTGGCAAGGACTGTGTGGATTTCAGCTTCCAGGCCAGATTGCTTGGCATCATGGGCTCATTCTCGTCGCTCAAGGGCATAGAGGCTTTTCCATCTCTCCACCTGAGCCTAGAAAGGCTGAGCATAGGATGCCTCAGCCTGGAAGGGCCTCTGCTTGCCTATGACAAGGCCCAGATTCCAGCAAGGCTTGACGAGCCTGTCTTTGGTCCTGGGCTTAACGCTGGACTGTTTGGCATTGCAGGAAGGCCTGCAGGGTCCATGAGCTTCATCGTCAGCTTCCCCACAAGAGCCTTCGGCTCCATTGACCTGATTGCTGTTTCCTTTGCTAGAGAGGACTTGTTTCTTTCCTACCTGTCAAAAAGGGAGAAGGTGCATGAGCTTGAGCAGGCCATGGTCGACTATAGGAGGATGGGGCCTTCAAGCGATATGGACTGCCTCTGCTTCGCTCTTGGCAAGATTGAGGATGGAACAGGCATGCAGGCGATGATTCTTGGATTCTGGGACAGGTGCCTCGGCTTTAGCACGACGCTGATAGAGAAAGGCTCGTGCCGCCTTGGCAAGCTTGTCATCGAACTTGACAGAAGCCTTGGATTGGATAGAGCGAAGATTGTTTCAGGCTCGCCCTTTGAAATGCTTGAGAGCTTCAGCGTAAAGGCATCTGCAGAGGATGAGAAAGCAAGATTCACCTTCGAGGCTATTGTACAGACCTACCCAAGACCCATTTACAGGGGACAGGCTCAGAAAAGGGTGGCAAGCGTTCAAGCAGCAACTGTCCTTGGCTTATTGCGAACTGGCTTTGAAAGCTCGCTTAGCTATGAAAGCGACCTCTCAAGGAAGGCTTCGTCCACATTCTGGGCAGGTGCTCTTTTCAAGGGCCTTGAAGCCAGAGTCTCGCTGGCCTGCACAAGGCCAGGCCTGAAGGGCAGGCTCAAGCTGGAAGCCTGGACAGCCAAGGCTCACGTGCAGCTCAGCAAGCACAAGGCCGTGATGACTGTCAGCCACAGCATTGACGCTTATGGCGGCAAGCTTGACTTTCAGATAAGCAGCAGCCATGAGGCAAAGGTTTCATTCCTGCTCCATTTCTAGTCTTGCACAAGAGAGACCAAAGTGCTAGCTTAGGCCTTATGGTGAAATATGCAGTTCTCGGAAGTGGCTCGAAAGGCAACAGCTATGTTGTCTATGCGCAGGATCAGGGCATTCTGATTGATGTCGGATTCTCCTACAGGTCCATGACAGATCGCCTTGCCCAGGCAGGGCTTTCCAGCTCCTCTATCAAGGCCTGCCTCATAACCCATCTCCATCCTGACCACGACAATGGGCTTGGGGTCTTCTTGAACAACAACCCCATTCCCTACTACATCTCAAGCCAGGCCATTAAGCTGAATCACCACACCTACAACAGGCTGAAGCTCAATACCCGCCTGGAACGCAAGTTCGAGATGCCAGGCTCAATTGACATTGGGCCATTTCACATCGACACCTTCCCCACAAGCCATGACAGCCTTGGATCTGCAGGATTCTGCATAGGCGTAGAAGGCCATAAGCTTACAATCATCACAGACACCGGCACCTACGACCAGGAGATGGTGGACAAGGCCCGCAACTCTGATGTCCTTTTCCTGGAAGCAAACCACGATCTGGACATGCTTCACAATGGCTCATACCCACCGTGGCTGAAAGCTCGCATCGAAGGCCAGAGAGGCCATCTTTCAAACATGCAGGCAAGGCAGCTTCTTTGCGACATAGATTTCAATTGCTCGCGCCAAAAGCTTTATCTCATTCATATAAGCGATGAGAACAACAGCAGGGAGGCTCTTAACAAGGCCTTCTGTGATTACCCCGGAGCGGACTTCTGCTTTCAGAAGCAAACCCGGCTTGGGACCTTGGATTTCTGAATCAACCATGCCTCAACAAGGCCTGAAAAGACATAGAACCCGTTGAGACGTTTTGCCATTTGTGATAACGTAACCTAAATTGTTCAGAGGAGCATAACCATGCAAGAGCGAATTTCTAGATTGTTGGAAAGAGAGCCAAGCGACCAGGCAATCAAGGTCGAGGGCTGGGTAAGGACCAAGAGAGACAGCAAGAACGTCTGTTTCATCGAAATCAACGATGGATCCTGCCTTAAGGGCATCCAGGCTGTAATCAGCAAGGATTCCTTCTCCAATCTCAACGCTCTTAATGATATAGCCACAGGAACATCTGTCATTGCCACAGGCTTCCTGGCTCCCAGCGAAGGAGCCAACCAGGCTCTTGAGCTCAAGTGCTCAGACATCGAGATCGTAGGCCCCTGCCCTGCAGACTATCCTCTTCAGAAGAAAAGGCATTCTATCGAGTATCTGCGCGAGATAGCCCACCTTAGGCCAAGGACCAACCTCATTGCAGCGACCATGAGAGTCAGGAACACCCTGGCCTACGCTGTGCACTCCTTCTTCCAGGAGAGGGGCTTCATCTATGTCAACACTCCCCTGATAACCGCAAGCGACTGCGAGGGCGCCGGCGAGATGTTCCAGGTCACAACGCTGGACATGAACAACCTGCCTCTGGGAGAGGACAAGAAGGTTGACTTCTCAAAGGACTTCTTTGGCAAGAAGGCCTACCTCACTGTCAGCGGACAGCTTGAGGGCGAGACCTATGCTACAGCTCTCAAGAACATCTACACCTTTGGACCTACCTTCAGGGCCGAGAATTCAAACACCACACGCCATCTGGCAGAGTTCTGGATGATTGAGCCTGAGATGAGCTTCTGCAGCCTTGATGGAAACATGAAGACTGCCGAGGAATTCCTGAAGTACATCTTCAAGGCAGTTCTGGAGAAGAACAGCGAGGATATGGATTTCTTCACGAGCTTTGTTGAGAAGGGCGTCAAGGAATCCATCGAGCATGTCGTCACGACTCCGTTCTCCCATCTCACCTACACCGAGGCTGTCAAGGAGCTTGAGAAGAGCGCTGACAAGTTCGACTTCAAGCCCTATTGGGGATGCGATCTTCAGACAGAGCATGAGAGATTCCTCACAGAGCAGATCTGCAACGGGCCGGTAATCGTCACCGACTATCCGAAGGAGATCAAGGCCTTCTATATGAAGCTGAACGAGGATGGAAAGACTGTCCGCGGAATGGATGTGCTTGTCCCAAGGCTGGGCGAGATCATCGGAGGAAGCGAAAGAGAGGCTGATTACGATGTACTAGTCAACAAGATGAGCCAGCTTGGGCTCAAGCCTGAGGACTACTGGTGGTATCTTGACTTGCGCAAGTACGGCTCAGTGCCACACTCCGGATTCGGGCTAGGCTTCGAAAGAGCCGTGAGATACGTCACCGGAGTTCAGAACATAAGGGAGGTCATCCCTTATCCAAGAGCTGTCGGACAGGCGGAGTTCTAGATATGCCGGGAATTTCTGATGTAAGGCTTAAAGGGGTGGAAGACCTGGTGACTCCAGCCTCTCTCCTGAAGACCTATCAGCTCTCAGATTCCCTGCTCACATTCATAGCACAAAGCAGGATCTCAGTGGAGAGAATCATAAAGGGCCTGGATGACAGGCTCTTATGTGTTGTGGGCCCATGCTCGATCCACGACCCTGTTGCTGCGCTTGAATATGCAAGAAAGCTTAAGAGCGTTATTGACAAGACAAGCGACAAGCTGTTCATAGTCATGCGTGCATACTTTGAGAAGCCACGCACCTCAGGAGGCTGGAAAGGCCTCATCATGGATCCTGACATGGATGGCTCCTATAATGCCAACAAGGGCCTGAGAATGGCCCGGGAGCTTCTGATACAGATAACAGGGCTTGGGGTTCCTGTTGGATGCGAGGTCCTGGATCCTATAGTCCCTCAATACATAGACGACCTGATGTGCTGGGCAGCCATTGGAGCCAGGACCTGCGAGTCGCAGGTCCATAGGTCCCTGGCTTCAGGCCTTTCAATAGCTGTGGGATTCAAGAATGGAACCAATGGCGAGATCATAGGAGCCTTGAACTCCATAAAGGTTGCCAAGGAGCCCTCGGCCTTTCTTGGCATCGACCGCGAAGGCAGGTCATGCATTGTCAGAAGCAAGGGCAATGACTGCTGCCATCTCATTTTAAGAGGCGGAGAGCAAAGCCCCAACTACTATGAGGCTGATGTGAAGCACGCCATCCACATGATGGTTGAGAACGCCCTTGTGCCATCCATAATAATCGACTGCAGCCACGGCAACAGCCTGCATGATCCTTCTCGGCAAACGAGAGTCATGAACGCTGTTCTTGACCAGGTGCTTTACGGCCAGAGGGCCATCAGGGGCTTCATGCTGGAGAGCAATCTCAAGCATGGATCGCAGAAATTTGGCCATGAGCTGGTCTACGGGCTGTCTGTGACAGACGCCTGCCTTGGGTGGGATGAGACAGAGGACCTGATTATGAACACATATGAGAAGCTTAAAGACAATACCGCAAGGTAAGGAGCAAGCTATGAAGAAAGCCTTGTTGATCCTGGCAGATGGATTTGAGGAAGTCGAGGCCATATTTCCATGTGACCTCTTGAGAAGAGCAGGTGCACAGGTCGACCTGGCCTGCGTCAGCGGCCCTTGCGCCAAGGGCTCCCATGGCATTGAGATCAAGGGCTGCATCAGCATCGAAGACGCCCATGGGCCTTATGACCTGGTCATAATCCCTGGAGGCATGCCTGGGGCAAGCAACATTGCCTCCTCATGGCCTGCTAACAAGGCAATCGTCGAAGCTAGTGCACAAGGAGCCATCATAGCCTCAATCTGTGCAAGCCCAGCAGTTGTTCTTGGCCCTCTTGGGCTTCTTGATGGTCACAAGGCCACCTGCTATCCGGGAATGGGACAGGCATACCCTGCCTTCCAGTTCTCCTCTTCCAGGCTTGTTGAAGATGGAAAGCTGATTACAGCAAGCGGTCCAGGAGCCGCTGAGGAATTTGGTCTTGCGCTGGTCAAGGCCTTGTTTGGGGAGAGTGCAGCACAGAAGATGCGAAGAGATATACAGGCGAGGTGATGTATGTACAGAATCGGCTTTGACAACGAGAAGTATCTTCAGGAGCAGACACAATGCATACTGGAGCGAATGGCCCAGAATGATGGAAAGCTCTACCTGGAATGCGGCGGCAAGCTTATGTATGACTATCATGCATCCCGCGTGCTTCCAGGCTTCGACCCGAATGTCAAGATGAGGGTCTTCCAGTCCTTCAGGGACAAGCTGGATGTAATCATCTGCATCTATGCAGGGGACATCGTGCACAAGAAGTTCAGAAGCGATTTCGGCATCACCTACGACACTGATGTATTCAAGATGATCGATGACTTTGCCAAGGCTGGAATCAAGGCAGACAAGGTACTGATCACACGCTTCAAGGGGGAGAAGGCCGCCCTGGATTTCAAGGAGCACCTTGAGGGTCGTGGCATAAAGGTCTATGTCCACGAGCCGACCAATGGATACCCGATGGACGTTGACAAGATTGTCAGCGATGAAGGCTATGGAGCCAATGCATACATCCCTACCGATAAGCCTATTGTGCTGGTCACAGCGCCAGGACCGGGAAGCGGAAAGCTTGCCACCTGCCTGAACCAGATGTACCACGACTACAAGCAGGGCCGGAAGTCTGGATACTCCAAGTTCGAGACCTTCCCCATATGGAACCTGCCTATCGACCACCCAGTCAATATAGCCTATGAAGCGGCAACTGCCGACATCGGCGATGTCAACATCGTCGATTACTTCTACATGCAGGCCACAGGCAAGATGGCTGTCAACTACAACAGGGACCTGGAAGCCTTTCCCATTCTCAAGAGCATACTTGAGAAGATCACAGGCAAGTCCTACAACTCCCCTACCGATATGGGAGTCAACAGGGATGGTTTCGGAATCATAGATGATGAGGCTGTCAGGTATGCAGGCCAGCAGGAGATCATCAGACGCTACTATAGAAGCGCTTGCGAGCGTCTTCAGGGCAAGGCGACTCTCGAGACCCTGCGAAGAACAGAGAACATCATGCAGAAGGCTGGACTGAAGCCCACTGACAGGCCTGCAGTCAATGTATGCCAGGTTGAGCTTGACAGGTCCATTGCCAAGGGCAAGGGTGCCGATGGCATAACCTGCGCTGCAGCCATGGAGCTCAAGAGCGGTGAGTTCATCACAGCCCATAACTCCCTTGTACTCCATGCCTCCAGCGCGCTTGTGCTCAATGCAGTCAAGAGCATAGCTCAGATACCAAAGAAGATCGACCTCATACCGAACATGATCATAGAGTCAGTCACAAGCTTCAAGCGCGATCACCTTCTTAGCCGAGGAGTGTCATTGAACCTTGAGGAGACCTTGATCTGCCTGGCCATGAGCTCTTCCATAAATCCAGCTGCCAAGGTTGCCATTGATTCTATAGATCAGCTTCGTGGCTGCGAGGTGCATCTTTCCCATATGCCAAGCGACGGAGATGCAAACGGCATCAGGAAACTTGGGCTCAATGCAACAAGCGAGCCAATTTATCCTACAAGCAATCTCTATAACTTCTAGAAGCGAAGGCCCTCTGACAAAGAGGGCCTTACTTTATGGAAACTTTGCTGTTTCAATAGGTAAATGATATAAATAAAATACAACTCAAATATAGTATTTATACATTATTTTATAACACCTTTCTTTTTAAGCATATTCAAGTGCCTATCCAGGGAAGCTGAGAATTCCCTTATGTTCCTTTCGCTTATCCTGTCATTCCTCTCATCAAAGACCCCAGCCTCGCGAAGCTGGTAGTTTGCATCCCTTTGGCTGAGGCGGTTGGCTGCATTCGACCAATCAATGATCCTGCCTCTGTCATCAAGGCATACAAGGCCTTTTGAAGCGAGCCTGGAGGACAGCGGTACATCACGGGTTATGACTAGGGCATCTGGATTGTCAGCATTCTCAACGATATAGTCATCAGCGCTGTCGGCGCCAGTTGGGACTACAACATAGAATATTGAGGAAACAGCATCTGGATCGACCTTTCTCAGCATTGCTGTGTGTTCGCTCCTTGCTGTCTTCACATCCTTCAGCTCCCTGTCAGACACAAAGACCGTCTCAAGATCCAGCCTGATGGCTGCCTTGAGAATGATTGAGCGGATCTGCACCGGGCAGGAATCGCTGTCTACCCAGAGAATAGGGCTCTTGAATTCAGGCACGTTGGACTCCATTGCTGAATGTTACAATAACATAGGAACAAATGCAATGAAGCATGATGAACCAAAAAAGCTCATTAGCCAGCACTTTCTTGCTTCAAATGTTGAACAAGACCATGGAAACTCTTTAAAATTCAAGTCAGTTCAGGAGGACATCAATGGAAATCTCTCCACTTCAGAAAGCACGTTATTCATATCAGCCAAAGCTCCCGGGAATCCTTTGCAGCAGCATTACAGCAATCGAGGCCGAGTATGGTTCGCCAATGGAAAGCCAGTGCGACCAGAGCGCAATAGCTGCCGACTTCCCATGCACCTACCCTCTTCGGAGCGTAAGGTTCAAGCTAGGCCGCAATGATCTTGCTCAAAAGACATTCACAGTAGCCGTCATACTCTCTGGCGGACAGGCTCCCGGCGGACACAATGTGATAGCCGGACTCTTCGATGCATGCAAGAAGGCAAATCCAGCCAATAGGCTTCTTGGCTTCCTTGGAGGCCCAAGCGGCCTTGTAGATGGCGCCTACATCGAGATCACATCGGACCTTATCGATTCCTATCGCAACAGCGGCGGATTTGATATCATCGGCAGCGGAAGAACCAAGCTTGAGACCACAGAGCAATTTGAGAAGGTCACAAAGGTCTGCAGCGAGAATGGAGTCAACAGCATCGTCATTATCGGAGGCGATGACTCCAACACCAATGCAGCAGTGCTCGCCGAGTACTTCAGGGCCAACAAGATAGCCATCAATGTCGTCGGATGCCCCAAGACAATCGACGGAGATCTCAAGAACGAGGCCATAGAGGCTTCCTTTGGCTTTGACACAGCCTCCAAGACCTACAGCGAGCTTATCGGCAACATCGAGCGCGATGCCAACAGCGCAAAGAAATACTGGCACTTCATCCGCCTCATGGGCAGGTCTGCAAGCCACATAGCTCTTGAATGCGCCCTTGAGACACAGCCTAGCATCTGCCTTATCGGCGAGGAAGTCGAAGCCAGGAACATGTCAATCTCAGACATAGCTGACTACGTTGCCTCCATAGTCGCCCTAAGAGGCAACAATGGAGAGGACTTTGGAGTCTGCCTGGTTCCAGAAGGCCTCATAGAGTTTGTCCCCCAGTTCAAGGCCCTGATTCTTGCCATCAACGATGTGCTTGCAGCCAACGAGGCTGCCTTCAACGCCCTGGAGAGCCTGGACCAGAAGAGGTCCTTCGTCTCTGCCAAGCTTGAAGGCATCAATGCAGAAGCCTTCAACAGCCTGCCAGCCTTTGTCCAGGCACAGCTTGTCAGCGACCGAGATCCTCACGGCAACGTGCAGGTGTCCAAGATCGAGACAGAAAAGCTTATCATCGACATGGTCGAGACCAAGCTCAAGGCAATGAAGAAGGCTGGAGCCTACAACGGGAAGTTCAGCGCCCTGTCACACTTCTTCGGCTACGAGGGACGCTGTGCATTCCCATCGAACTTCGATGCAGACTATTGCTACAGCCTTGGCTACAATGCCTTCCTACTTCTGGCAAACGGCCTTACTGGCTATATCTCGAGCGTGAAGAACCTCAAGGCTCCTGCCGCTTCCTGGATTGCTGGAGGAATCCCAATCACAAGCATGATGAACATGGAGATGAGAAACGGCGCACTCAAGCCAGTGATCAAGAAAGCTCTTGTGGAGCTGGATGGAAAGCCCTTCAAGCACTTTGCAGCAATGAGGCAGGCCTGGGCTGAGAAGACCAGCTTCACCTACCCTGGCGCAATCCAGTACTGGGGACCAAGCGAGGTCTGCGACAGGACCACGATCACCCTTGCCTTAGAGCACTAGTCATACCTGATCTTTAACAGCAAGGAGCCCGTCGGGCTCCTTTTTTTGACCGCTGCCTGATTTGTCTTTGCTGCATTATTCCCATTCAGCCAATCAAAGCCTAGGCGAGAATAATCAGCTGTCAATGCCCATCTTGTCCGGCCATGATTGCTCAAAGGATGTTTCTGGTTTATCCTAGATCCAGGAGCAATCATGAGAACAATTGACTTGAAGGGGAACTGGGTTCTTAATGCCTTGGATGCCAACCGCAAAGACCTAGCTGGAATTTGCATGAGGATTCCAGGGGATGTGCACACTGCGCTTTTGGAGAAGAGAATCATTGCCGATCCTTATTGGGCTGACAATGAGCTTGGCATCCAATGGGTGGAGAAGACTGACTGGACCATAACAAGGACCTTTGAAGCTGCACAAGAGGACCTGGAGCTTTCCGCCGTCCTTCTGGAGATGACCATGGTGGACACCATGGCATCAGTTCTGGTCAATGGATCCTTTGTTGGACGCACCTGCAGCCAGTTCCGCTTCTGGAGCCTTGATGTCAAGCCTTTTCTCAAGAGCGGCTTGAACACAATCTCGATAACCTTCGATTCACCCTTGAAAAGCGCCATTGCAGAGGCTGCCAAGGAAAGATACTTCATACCCTACTCTGTCTATCCTGTAAGCTCTCCTTATCGCAACATGCTTCGCAAGTGCCAGTGCCAAAGCGGATGGGACTGGGGCCCATGCATAAACTCCTCTGGAATATATGGCGACATAGCAATAAGATGCTATGAAAAGGCACGCATTCTCGACTCTAGGCTTTTCATGAAGACTTCTGATCTTGATACCTGGGTTCTCGAGGAGAGAATCAGGATAGAGGCCTTCGAACAGTGCACTCTTCCTTTTTCCATGTCAATAGAAACTCTTGGCAGCTGGACCACAGAGGCCAATGTAGGCTTAGGCATATCCGAGATAGTCATCAATGCCACTGTCAAGAGCCCCCGGCTCTGGTGGCCTAATGGCTGGGGCGAGCAGGCTCTCTACAGCCTTGTCCTGCAAGCTGGCGAGTGCAAGCAAGCCAAGAAAATAGGCTTCAGGACCATTGAGGTTCATGACGAGGACTTTGGCTTCATCGTCAATGGCAGGCCGATCTTTGCAAAGGGAGCCAACTGGATTCCACCTGATGCCATCATAAGCCACCAGGAGGCCCACTACAGGGGCCTTCTAGAGGCAGCAAAAGATGCCAACATGAACGCTGTCAGGCTCTGGGGCGGCGGGCAATATGAAAGAGAAAGCTTCTATGAGCTATGTGATGAGCTAGGCATATTGATCTGGCATGATTGCATGTTCAGCTGCTCCATGTACTCATCAAGGGACGAATTCCTGGACAATGTAACCTCTGAGCTGGACTACCAGCTCAGGCGAATCCATGACCACGCCTCTATAGCTCTTTGGTGCGGCAACAACGAGTGCCTGGGCTCAATTGGCTGGTATGAGGAATCAAGGGCCAACAAGGAGCGCTACTTTGCCGATTATGACAGGCTGAACCATGGTGTCATTGCCAGAAAGATCAAGTCAATCTGCCCAGACCAGAAATACTGGCCCTCAAGCCCCTGTGCAGGAGAGGGAAATTATGGAGACAACTGGCATGATGACAGCAAGGGGGACATGCACTTCTGGTCAGTCTGGCATGAAGGCCGCAGCTTTGAGCACTACCGCACGGTCAAGCCGCGCTTTGTCAGCGAGTTTGGCTACCAAAGCTTCCCCTCCCTGACCAGCATCAAGTCATTCTGCCCTGCTGACCAGCTGAACCTCACCAGTCCTATCATGGAGGACCACCAGCGCAACTTGCGGGGCAACTCCATAATCCTGGAGAACTTCTCCCGCTATTATCGCTTTCCCTCCTCCTTTGAGGCTCAGGTCATCCTCAGCCAGATCCAGCAAGCCAAGGCAATGCAGACCGCCATTGAATACTATCGCACTCTCATGCCCTACTGCCTAGGAACGCTTTACTGGCAGCTTGACGACTGCTGGCCGGTTGCCTCATGGTCCAGCCTTGAGTACGGCGGGCGCTACAAGGTCCTGCACTACAGCGCAAGACGCTTTTATGAGAGCGTGGCTCCTATCATGTACAAGGACGATAAGGATGTGATTCATTGCTTCATCGTCAATGATGGCCCATCCAAGGCAGCTGTCAAGTGGAGGCTTAAGGCCATGGGCTTTGACGGCAGGACCGTGTTCAGCGAAAAGGAGAGCCTTGAGTCAGGCTCAATGTCCAGCACTGAGATCAAGACCTTAAGCTCAAGCTCAAGGGATTTCTTCCTGAACCTTAAGATAGAGGTCAACGGCAAGACCTTGGAGACCACCCTTCTGCCTCTTGAGGAGAAGAGATGCCCTCTTGAGGATCCAAGGATCAAGTCCACTGTCAGGAAGACCGAAAATGGCTATGAGGTGGACCTGGAATGCTCAAGACCCGCCTTCAATGTTGTTCTAGATGAGGGATCAGCAAGGGGCCGCTTCAGCGACAACAACTTTGCCCTGCGTCCTGGCAAGGTCCTCACAATAGCCTTCGAGACCAAGGATGAGCTAAAGGCCCTGAAGATATGGGACCTTTACAGCCTGGGCCGCTAGCATAGCCTTTAGATTATCAAGAAGAGCCTGCACATAGCCTAGCAGGCTTTTCTTGTCTGCAGAGGCTTGCAAGACTAGGCGAAGGTCCTTCTCCCAGTTCTCTGGGGTGGCAAGCTGGTATGCCTTCACATATCTCTCAAGCTTCTTCTCTCCTGGATGCAGCTTGCAGGAGCAAGCAAAGAGCACATCGAAATAGGAGGCTATCATGGCAGAGAGCCTATGGTTCATGGAGACCAGGTCATCCCGCTTGATGGCCAGCTCCAGCTGCTTGATGTAGGGCGACTGGATAGGCCCACAGAGCTGGATCATGTTGCGCCTTATGATATTCTGTCTCAAGGCCTCTGGGTAAGGAGTGCTCACTCGGGCAAGGAGACTGGAATGCCAGCCTCCTCGCTCAAAGAGGATCCTTGAGTTGACTATGCTGAATATGAAGCAGGTGCTGTAGCCAAGCCTTCCGTTGCACAGCTCCCATACGTCCTTGACCTGGGAATCTATCCAGGAGGCATCGCGATACATGATATCCAGATAAGGGCCTTCTTCAAAGCTCACCTCATCGCCCTCCTCGAAGAAAGAGGCCTGCACCTGGACTTTTCCTCCTAGCTTGGCCAGAAGCTGGCTTCTAGTCGAGGGCAAGATCGGGGAGCTTGTGTAGACATAAAGGTCGTAATCGCTGTAGCTGTCGCTTATCGGGGCAACGCTTGAGCCTGCAAGGGTGATGGCCAGCACATTATCAAGCTCACTGAAGAGCTTGGCGAATTCTAGGTAGATCATAGCCAATGATAGGCGACATATAATGAAAAAGCCAAGTGGGAATTATTTTCACACTTGGCTTATATTTCACATCAAAACTTGTGAATTCAGAGACTAAAAGGGCAGAAAAGAGGTTGGCACGGCTTTTGCATCATTATTAGCAGAGCAACAGTTTTTCATACCTCCTTAGTATGGACGGCACCCTTGGCGGGGTGCCGTTTTTTTTAGAATATGAAGGTTCCAGCAGCCTTGGCTGCCTCATGCACCTCATCAGGCCAGACTGAGGCCTGGACCTCTCCGATATGAGCCTTCTTGAGAAGGAACATGCAAAGCCTTGACTGGCCGATTCCTCCGCCTATTGTCTGTGGGAAATCACCGTTGAGAAGCCTCTTGTGCCAGTAAAGGTTCTTTCTATCCATGCACCCTCTTATCTCAAGCTGCCTGAGAAGAGCCTCATTGTCCACCCTTATGCCCATGCTGGAGAGCTCGAGGCTGTCGCCCCGGATCTTGTCCCATACGATGATGTCGCCATTTAGCCCCTCAAAGCCTTCGCTGTTTGGTGTTGACCAGTCATCGTAGTCAGGGCTTCGTCCTCCATGGCTGACTCCATCGGAAAGCGCAGCTCCTATGCCCATGATGAATATTGCTCCATGCTCCTGGGCAAGCC
>Ga0172378_10000931_pt1 | contig 26534 bp, 20 predicted proteins | sample GrowelOW332metaG_FD_119755 | JGI IMG/M metagenome (GOLD analysis project Ga0172378, IMG submission 119755) | Groundwater microbial communities from an aquifer near a municipal landfill in Southern Ontario, Canada - Pumphouse #3_1 metaG | ecosystem: Environmental > Aquatic > Deep subsurface >...
AATACCACATTATCTTCTAAACGATCGGTCTGGTAAAAGCCAGCCCACGTGTAATTGTCGCCACTACCACCATATTTTAAAACCGTAGCTTCGTGGATTATTGTATATAGAGATGTTTTTAGAACACGTTCTTTCGTTCCCTCCGCTGCATCATAATAATGAGGAGGAACAACAGCAAACAGCTGTATAAAGAAAGAGAAAAACAGAAAGAAATTAAGAGTACGTAATTTCATAGTTATTTAGGTTAGTTTAGTATTTTACCGGTTATAAGATGCTTAGACCTTACTGGGACGCTAAATATAGGAATAACATTCCAAGAAACACTACTATTAAATCAAAAGCTTTTAATTTTAAGTTCTTTTCACGAAAGACAAATGCGCCAACTGTAAAAGAGACCAGCACACTTCCTCTACGAATCATGGAAACAATAGAAATCATAGAAGAGGGGTCAGAGAGGGCGTAAAAATAGAAAAAATCGGCTGTCGTCAAAAAGATAGAAATCAAAGGGATGCTCCATTTCCATCTAAATGGAGTCGATTTTTTACGTTTAGGCCACCACAGAAAAAGAAAAATAACCAACATGAGTAAACATTGGTAAAAAGAGTACCATGTTAGCACAGCCATTCGGTCAAAATGACGCATCATGAACTTATCATAGAGTCCACTACTCGCCCCCAATAGCGCAGCTGCAATCAAGAAAAAGATCCATTTATTATGTTTAAAATCAATCCCCTCTTTTTTACCCGTTCTACTAAGCAAGAAAAAAGAAACAATCGTGAGTGAAACCCCAATCCATTGATACAGATTAAGATGTTCTCCAAAAAGAAACACAGCCCCCAACAAAACCAGTACAGGACGGGTGGCATTAATCGGCCCCACAATAGTCAAGGGTAAGTGTTTAATGGCAAAATAACCAAATATCCAGGAGCTCAATACAATAATCGATTTCAAGAAAATAAATAGATGCGCCGTAACACACACAGGAGAGACATAGAAAATGGTGCCCATTAAGCTAGATGGCGCATAATAGGAAAACAACAAGAAAGGCAAAAAGAGAAGAGAGCAGAACAGTGTATTCAGATACAGTATAGGAATTACCGCATTGTTTTTGAGCGACTGTTTTTTAAACACATCATAGAACCCTAATAAAGTGGCAGAGCAAAAAGCTAAATAGACCCACATAATTAATCTTCTAAAGGTGTTTTATAGAGCGAAGAGGGATAACCTATATCGACTAAGAAAAGTGCATTCCCGGGTACAGAAGAGCCTGCCTTTCCTCTATCCATTTGCTCTATCACCTCACAGAACTGAGCAACAGTCATTTTATGACGTCCCACCTCTAGTAGTGTACCTACAATAGCACGCACCATATTGCGCAAGAAACGATCGGCTTGTATCTCAAACATCCATTCATAGGCGTTGGTTTGTGTCCAACAGGCTTTCATCACCTTGCAATTGTTTGTCTTCACATCCGTGTGCAACTTACTAAAGCTTGTAAAATCGGTATAGTCAAGCAGATGTTTGGCAGCTTGATTCATCAAATCAAAATCGAAGGTACCATATAGTTTGGTGCAATAATGGCGATTGAAGGGTGTTTTTTGCAGCGCAACATGATACTGATAGGTACGATAGGTAGCATCAAACCGAGCATGAGCAGTGGCATCTACCTCGCGCACCCAATACACCACAATGTCGGGGGGTAAGATACGATTCAATTTATCGGTGAGCAGTTCCAAGTCTAGTGGTTGTTCATAATCAAAATGAGCAATCATACACGAGGCATGCACACCAGCATCGGTACGACCCGCTCCTACCACCAAGATAGATTGACGGAGAAAGGTAAATAGAGCCTGCATTACTGTCTCTTGTACACTACTCCCGTTGGGTTGCTTTTGCCATCCATGATAATTGCTGCCATCGTAGGCTAGTTTCATAAAATATCTTTTCATCTATCTTTTTCTTCTATGTTTTGTCGTTTCTACTTTCTAGCTGCAAAGGTAATTCAATTTTTAGTGCCTAAAAGAATTTTTTTATGCAAAAAACGCGAAATCAATACGAGCAATTAAAAACGATTGATTAATTTTGTCGGGAAATCAAATTGTCCTATCCCAAGCTAGCTATTGTAGCTCGCGATGACAATGCAAAGAAATAATCGTTTTCAATAGCCATCTCAATCAACACAAACATATTATGAGTAAAGCGTTAACAAAAACAGATTTTCAATTTCCTGGACAACAACAAGTTTATCACGGAAAAGTGCGCGATGTATACTACATCGATAATGACCTATTAGTAATGATCGCGACCGACCGAATCTCAGCATTTGACGTAGTGCTACCTAAGGGTATTCCGTACAAGGGACAAATGCTCAATCAGATTGCTACAACTTTTCTAGATGCCACGGCAGACATTGTTCCCAACTGGAAACTAGCTACTCCTGATCCAATGGTTACGGTTGGCTTAAAATGCGAAGGCTTTAGAGTGGAAATGATTATCCGCGGATACCTCACAGGTAGTGCATGGAGAGAATATCAAAAGGGTAACAGATGTTTATGCGGCATACCCCTTCCCGATGGTATGAAAGAGGACCAGAAATTTCCCACCCCCATCATTACCCCCACCACTAAGGCAGATGAGGGACACGATGAAAACATCACCAAAGAGGAGATTATAGCACAAGGCATTGTTAGTCAAGAAGACTATGAACAACTAGAGAAGTATACCTATGCTTTATTTGAGAGAGGCACCCAAATGGCAGAAGAAAAGGGACTTATCTTGGTAGACACCAAATATGAGTTTGGTAAAAACAAGGGGAAGATTTATTTAATTGATGAGATACATACCCCCGACTCTTCGCGCTACTTCTATGCTAAAACTTACCAAGAAAATTTTGAGAAAGGAATGCCTCAACGTCAACTCTCGAAAGAATTTGTACGCCAATGGCTCATTGAGAACCATTTTATGGGCAAAAAAGAGGATGTGATGCCTGAGATGACAGAAGCCTATATAGAGAGTGTGTCTAGTAGATACATAGAACTATACGAACAGATTGTAGGAAAGCCATTTGTAAAAGCTAACAATGACAATTTAGCCCAACGTATAGAGACCAACGTAAACAACTATTTGAAAAATAAATAATCAACAGTTATGTGCGAAACGGATAAAAGGTTTCGCACATAACGTTATCAAACTTAATTATGGATACATTTGGATTAATCGGTTGCCCCTTGGGACATTCTTTTTCGAAAGATTTCTTCACTAAAAAATTTAAAGAAGAAGCTATTGATGCATGCTATCTTAATTTTGAAATAGCTGCTATAAAAGAGTTAAAAGAGCTATTACAACAACCTAACCTAAAAGGTTTTAACGTTACCATCCCCTATAAAGAAGCAGTTATCCCCTATCTTTTTGATATAGATGCAGAAGCTGCTACTATTGGAGCTGTTAATGTGGTAAAAGTGATTCATGAGAAAGAAGAGATCAAATTAATTGGTTATAACTCCGATATCATCGGGTTCCAACAATCGATTCAACCATTGCTGCAACCCCAACACACAAAAGCACTTATTCTTGGCACAGGTGGCGCTAGTAAAGCGGTTTCCCATGTACTACGCTCGCTTGAGATAGTCCCCACCTTAGTTTCTAGACATCCCAAAGAGGGAGAACTATCTTACGAAGAGCTAACCCGTGAAATAATAGAGGAGCATACGGTTATAGTAAACTGCACCCCACTTGGCATGCACCCACATATAAAAGAAATGCCACCCATTCCTTACGCCGCTATTAACAGCACACACCTTCTCTACGATTTAATCTACAACCCCAGTATAACCCAATTCTTACAACAGGGCATCGAACAGGGAGCTACAACAAAAAACGGACTCGAAATGCTAGAACGCCAAGCACTTGCAGCTTGGGAAATATGGAATAAATGAAACGAGGTAAGGTACTACGCGTAGGATTAATCACCGGCTGCATCGCCCTTACGCTGTTAGGTGCGAGTGGCCTATTCCTACTCAATTATGCTTTACGCTCCAATCATAGAGGAAAAGAGATACAGGGTTCTTACCACTATATCTACCATGAATATCCTTTTGTTGGCACTTGGATAGATAGTCTTCAACAAGCCAATGCACTAAGAGACACCACCATATACGATGGTGATGTAGCTCTACATGCCTATTATATAAGGGCTGCTAAAGCCACCAAAAAGGTAGCTGTTATTGTACACGGGTATCAAGATAATGCTATTCGCATGCTTATGATAGGCTATTTATACAACCACGATTTAGCCTTTAATGTTTTACTACCCGATCTACGTTATGCAGGAACAAGTGGTGGCACACATATTCAGATGGGATGGTTAGACCGATTAGATGTTATGCGCTGGATGCAACTAAGCAACACCCTGTTTGGAGGAGATACAAACATGGTGGTACATGGCATCTCTATGGGAGCTGCTACCAGCATGATGGTTAGTGGCGAACAACAACCCAATTATGTAAAATGTTTTGTAGAAGATTGCGGCTACACCTCTGTATGGGAGCAATTCAAAAAGGAGATCAAGGGACAATTCCACTTACCCGCTTTTCCACTATTAGATACAGCCAACTTGCTCTGTAAAAAGATTTACGGTTGGTCGTTCAAAGAAGCCTCTGCGCTAAAGCAAGTAAAGAAATGCCACTTACCAATGCTCTTTATTCATGGAGATAGCGATTTATATGTACCAACAGCAATGGTACATACACTCTATAGAGCTAAAAAGGGTGCTAAAGAACTGTGGATTACGCCAAATACCAAACATGCTGAATCATACAAGAACTATCGAGAAGAATATACAAAAAGGGTGAAAAAATTTGTGGAAAAAGCCCTACTCTTCTAGCGCACCAGCCCTAAGAAAACAAATTCATAAAAGACGAACAATCAGTTCCATAAAACGATTTCTAACTTTAGAAACACCAAAAAGAGTAAAACGAGTGTTTATCTGCTAGTTATGTAGAATAAAAGCAGCCTAAATCCTTAAAAAAAGCTGCTATATATTTTTGGTTTAGAAAGTTATTTGTAACTTTGCGGCTTATTATATATCAATATAAAGTCTTATTTAATTAATTAACTAACTAACATTTAATGGAAAATTTAAAGAATGTAGCTCCTATTGAAGATTTCAATTGGGATACTTATGAAAATGGCGAAGCTACTACTAATGTAAGCCAAGACGCACTAGAAAAAGCGTATGACGAAACATTAAACAAAGTAAATGACCGTGAGGTTGTTGACGGCGTTGTATTAACGATGAACAAACGTGAAGTTGTTATTAACATTGGCTACAAGTCAGATGGAATCGTTTCTTTGAATGAATTTCGCTACAATCCAGATTTGGCCGTAGGTGATACTGTAGAGGTATACATTGAGAACCAAGAGGATAAAAAAGGACAATTAGTTCTTTCTCACAAAAAAGCTCGTGCTTCTCGCGCATGGGATCGTATCAACGACGCATTAGAGAATGAAGAGATTATTAAGGGATTCATCAAATGCCGCACAAAGGGTGGTATGATTGTGGACATCTTTGGTATTGAAGCTTTCTTACCAGGTTCACAAATCGATGTTAAACCTATTCGTGATTACGATATCTTCGTTAACAAAACAATGGAATTCAAAGTTGTTAAAATCAACCAAGAATTTAAGAATGTGGTGGTTTCTCACAAAGCTCTTATTGAAGCTGAGTTGGAACAACGCAAGAAAGAAATTATCGGCAAACTTGAAAAAGGACAAGTTCTTGAAGGAACTGTTAAAAATATCACATCATACGGTGTATTCATTGACTTGGGTGGCGTAGATGGTTTAGTACATATTACTGACCTTTCATGGGGACGTGTTAGCGATCCTAAGGAAGTGGTTGAATTAGATCAAAAATTGAACGTTGTTATTCTTGATTTTGATAACGAGAAAAAACGTATCGCTCTTGGATTGAAACAATTAACTCCTCACCCATGGGATGCTCTAAGTTCAGAGTTAAAAATTGGTGATAAGGTTAAGGGTAAAGTTGTGGTTATGGCTGACTATGGTGCATTTATTGAAATCGCTCCAGGTGTTGAAGGTCTTATCCACGTTTCTGAGATGTCATGGTCACAACACTTACGTTCAGCACAAGACTTTATGAAAGTTGGTGACGAGGTAGAGGCTGTTATTCTAACATTAGACCGCGACGAGCGTAAGATGTCTTTAGGAACAAAACAATTGAAACAAGATCCATGGGAATCAATCGAAGATAGATATCCTCTAGGTTCTAAACACCCAGCAAAAGTACGTAACTTTACTAGCTTTGGTGTATTTGTTGAGATTGAAGAGGGCGTTGATGGTTTAGTACACATCTCTGACCTTTCTTGGACTAAGAAAATCAAACATCCTTCTGAATTCACACAAGTAGGTGCTATTATTGATGTTCAAGTTTTAGAGATCGACAAAGAAAACCGTCGTTTGAGCTTAGGCCACAAACAATTGGAAGAAAACCCATGGGATGTATTTGAAACTATCTTTACAGTAGGTTCTATCCACGAAGGTACAATCATCGAATCATTGGATAAAGGTTCTGTAATTGCTCTTCCTTATGGTGTTGAAGGTTTTGCTACTCCAAAACATTTAGTAAAAGAAGACGGTTCTCAAGCTCAATTGGAAGAGAAATTAGAATTCAAAGTAATTGAGTTCAACAAAGATTCTAAAAGAATCATCCTTTCTCACAGCCGTATCTTTGAAGATTTAGCTAAATCAAAAGACAAATCAGAGAAAAAAGTTGCTAAGAAAACTACTGCTAAGAAAGAAGATACTTCTTCTGTACAAAACCAAAAAGCTTCAACAACTTTAGGTGATCTTGATGCATTAGTTGCACTAAAAGAAAAGATGGAAGACGATAACAAGTAAACCATTTATAATAAATAAAAAGGCCGGTGAATTTATTCATCGGCTTTTTTTTGCTTCTACTTAAAGAATTCGTTACTTTGTTGTCTCAACTCATAGAACATGCAGAAATTTAACGTTACTATTTTAGGTTGCGGGTCCGCTCTACCAACCACTCGACATAATCCGACATCACAAATAGTGAATCACTGTGATAAACTTTACATGATTGATTGTGGCGAGGGTACCCAATTACAGATGCGAAAGAATAGGATTAAATTTAGCAGATTAAACCACATCTTTATCTCTCATCTACATGGCGACCATTATTTTGGGCTGCCCGGCTTATTGTCTACCTATGGTATGATGAAAAGAACAGCACAACTACACATCTATGCACATAAAGATTTAGAAATACTCCTCAAAGATATTATTCTCTCTTTCTCTAAAAACAGCAGCTACGAAATCTTATTTCATACCATTGACCCCAATAAAAAAGAACTTATCTGCGAAGACCGATCTATTAAGGTGTATACTATTCCTTTAAAACATCGTATTCCCTGTTGTGGCTTTCTCTTTGAAGAAAAAGAGAGACCTTTACATCTGAATAAACCCATGACCGATTACTATAAAGTTCCGCTTTACCAACTCAATTTGATAAAGAACGGTGCAGACTATACAAAGCCAGATGGAGAGGTCATTGAAAACAAAAAGCTCACACTACCCGCTACTCCTATTCGTAGATACGCCTACTGCTCAGATACCATCTATTTAGAAAAGATTATTCCACAGATTGAACAGGTAGACCTACTCTTTCACGAGGCTACCTTTGCCGAAGAAGAATCGGCTCGCGCCAAAGAAACTTTTCACACCACAGCCAAGCAAGCAGCCACAATAGCATGGAAAGCAAAAGTTAAAAAACTAATTATAGGTCATTTCTCTGCTAGATATACAGAAGACACCCTCCTAAAAACAGAGGCTACCAGTATCTTTAATGAAACATCATTGGCTAATGAAGGTGATTCTTACGAGATTTGATATTTTTCTTTGCATATAGTTTGTATATATAGTAACAATCAATTACATTTGTTGCACCATAAATTTCAATATAAAAGCAGAAGCCTATGAAAAACGACTTTGCCACTTTTTAACTTTGGTTATACTAATTCTTTGAACAAACACACCCACCCATCCATGTAATATTGGATAAAAAAGGGGAGGCTGTTAACCAATGAATTATACGTTCCTAGAGATTTTACTATCACTCAAGTATAAATAAAATTCCAGATTAGTATTAATAATAAAAATCAAATTATGAAAATTTTTACTCCCTTAAAAAAAGTAATGATGATTGCCGCTTTGTTAATTGCAGGTAATTTATCAGCAGCAACCATTTTCAATGAGACTTTTGGTACCGATGACGGTGCAGCTCATAAGTATTATGAGTTTGATACTTCATACACTGGTTTCAGTAACTACGGTGCTGCAACAATTGTACGTATTGGTAGTTCTGACATTCGTGCAACTGCAACTATTGGTCACTGTCTATGGTTACCAACAGGTAAAGATGCAGGTATCTCTTTTAACGACTTTAGCGCAGTAGGTGCTTCTAACATGACAATGTCATTTGAAGTAGCTGTTTACAACAAAGACGTAACTTTAACAGACGAAATCAAAATCTCTGTGAATGGTCAAAACATTGCTTATGCAGCAACTGGATTAACAGGTGGAAATGCTTATGACAAGGTTGTATGTACAACTCCTGTACCAACAGCAGACGTTTTAAACATTACTATCCAATCATCTGCTGCAGAAAACACAGTTGGTTACCGTATTGACAATGTACTTATTGAAGGTACAAAAGATACATCAGTACCAGAGATCACAGCAACAGCTGCTATCTTTGAGGATACAACTGTAGGCAAAACCACTTCTGCACAAACGATTGAAGTAGGTGGAAACAACTTATCAAGTGCTATTACTTATGCCGTTTCTGGTGATGATGCAGCTGCATTTAATGTAACTGGAACATTAACAGCTAATGGTGGTAACTTAAGTGCAACATTTGCTCCTACAAAAGTTGGTGCACACGCTGCAACACTTACCCTAACAAGCGGAACAGTAGAAAAGACATTAACATTAAGTGGTAATGGTCTTAGCCCTAACATCTTAGTAACAAATGAGTTTACTACAACATTAGAACCTTTTACAGCTGTTAGCGTACAAGGTGAAAATGCATGGGGAGCTTCAAGCTACGGTGCTAAAATGAGTGGATACAACGATGGTGCTAACGAAGATTGGTTAATCTCTCCAGCATTAGACTTAAGCTCTGTTACTGCAGCTAATGTAACTTTCACACATGCTTCTAATTTTGCAGTAGATATGCCAACAGAATACACCATGTGGTTCTCAACAACTTACAACGGTAATGGTACAATCAACGCAGCAGATTGGAAACAAGTAACTATCACTACTTATCCAGCAGCACAAGGATGGGATTCTTGGGTTGATGCAACTATCGATTTCCCAGCTGATGTAATGCAAAAATCAAATGTTTATTTTGCATTCAAATATATGTGTACCGATGCTTCTGCAGGAACTTGGGAAGTTAAGAATCTAGTAGCTACAGCAACTAGCACCGTAGGTATTAGTGCTAACGAAGAGAATGCAACTAAGGTTTATGCTAATGGCAAAACCATCGTTGTTGAAAACACAGTTAGTCAACCAGTAGCTGTTTACACTATCACTGGACAAGTTGTTGCTCAACAAGCTGCAACTGTTGGAACAGTAAAAATCAACACAACAAACAGCGGTCTATTTATTGTTGCTGTAGGCAATAAAGCTTACAAAGTAATCGTAAAATAAGCACCTGCTAAGGTTCTGTTACAATACTAATAAAGGTGCGTTCAACATTGAACGCACCTTTTTTTTTAAATACATTAAACCTTTTACCCGTTCATTAGTCATACATTCATAGCGCTAAAACAGAATCAATGGTAAATTATAACGAGGCGATAATTATAGAACAACTACGCAACAAAGCAACTCAAAGAGAAGCTTTTTCGCAAATCGTTAACCACTATACGAAACAACTGTATCAACAAGTTAGGCATCTAGTACTCGATCATGATCAAACAAATGATATCCTACAGAATACATTTATCAAAGCGTGGTTAAACATCGATTATTTCAGAGGCGATGCAAAGCTTTCCACATGGCTTTACAAAATAGCATTAAATGAATCGCTAACCTTTTTAAAAAAAGAGAATAGAACCACTTCACTAGATGAAGGAGATGGTCAATACCTCACACAACTCAAGAGTGACAGCTACTTCTCTGGCGACCAAGCACAGATACAACTACAAAAAGCAATACATCAACTGCCCAGTAAGCAGCGCATTGTTTTTAATTTAAAATATTATCAAGAGATGAAATACGAAGCAATGTCAGAAATTACAGGTACCACGGTAGGCGCTCTAAAAGCCTCTTATCACCATGCGGTACTAAAAATTAAGAAACATCTGGAGAGTCTTAATTAAACTATTTGCTTTTTAAACAGTCTAACATATAAAATAAGAAAAATGGGAAAAGAAGAAGATTACATTAAAAACCGCTATGGAACAGAAAGCCCATTTGTTGCACCTGATGGGTATTTTGAGTCGTTTACAGACCATATGATGGAAATGTTACCAGAAAAAGAAACACCTATAGTGAAAATCAATACTAGATGGACACGTATCAAACCACTATTATATATGGCAGCCATGTTCATCACATTATTCCTGCCTATTCGCTATCTGGTAACCTCCACCAAAACGGATAATACAATGACACAAACAGCAGCTAGTATAAAAGAACTTTCTGATGAAGACATCTATTACCTTTCGTTAAACTTAGATGAATATACCTTCTATGAGTATGTAACGGATTCAGATTCAAACGAATAAAAAACAGAAGCTATGAGAAAAATAATTCTAATCACGCTCCTCCTCCTCACTCAATGGAGCTATCCGCAGCAAAAAAAAGATAAAGACACCCGTTTTCAGCATTTTAAGATAGAGCAACAAAAATATATCGCAAAAGAAGCTGCTATAACAGAACAGGAGGGAGAACTTTTCTTCCCAATCTACTTCGAACTGATGAAAAGTAGTCATACCATCCATCGGCAAATGAGAAACTACTTAAGAAAACAAAAGATTGAGCAGTTAAACGAAGCCGATGCAAAAAAGCTCTTTGAAAAGGTTGTCCGTCTAAGAGAATTGATGAAAGAAAAAGAAGACAACTATTACCGACAAGCAAAAAAAATTATACCGATAAAGAAATTGCTACTGGTAATAAAGGCAGAAGAGGGTTTCAGAAGAGATATGCTAAAGAAAAGACCAAAAAAAAGAAACAAAGAATAAAATCTATTATAGATAACAGCAGATAGAATAGAGAACCTACTCTCTCTGTAATAGAAGCAGCTCTTATATCCCTAAAAAGATATAAGAGCTGCCTTTGTGCAATTTATTATAATTCATTAATTAACACACAAATTCACCTTAGAAAGCTAAAAAAGCTTATCTTTGTGACCAAAACAAATTATTTATTAAAGGTTATTATCATGAAAAGATTACGAATTTTTACTTTACTCATTATAGCGACACTATTCTTCAACACCTCTTGTGAATCAGACGACACGCTAAGTGAATCATTTGACTCTGCACTACTCATTGGCAAATGGCAAAGATCAACGGAGTTCTATCTCTACAATTCAAATGGAGGTGGAAAGACATGGGATACCGCAGATGACGTAAGCGAGGATGAAGCACAATCTTTTACCTGGACATTAGTTAAAAGTGAGCTTACACATATTCACATCATGCAGATGGGTGGAAACATTCCAAAAGTATATACTGTTATTGAATTAACCGCTACCACTTTAAAATACCGAGACGATTACAACAAAACGTTTTCCTTTACTAAAGTAAACTAGATATTCTATGAAGCGAACTTATAAAATCATCAGTTATACAGCTCTTTCTATTCTTATTCTTCTTTTAATTACCATCTCCTTGGTGATTGGCTATTTTTTTACACCTAGTAAACTAACCGCTTTTGTGCAAAAAAAGGCTAGTGAACAGCTCACATGTACAGCACAAATTAAAAGAGCAGAACTAACCTTCTTCCGTACTTTTCCTCATCTGGGTATCACCCTAGAGGAGGTTTGTTTAACCAAGGAAGAAACAGAGCAAGCGGCAAGCGATACACTCCTTAGCCTACAAGAATTAACGAGTATCTTTGATCTAAAAGAGTTGATTTTCAATAAATCGCTTATTATAAATCAAATTCATCTAAAGAATGGACAGATTAACTATCTAACAGACACACTTGGAAGATGCAATTGGGGAACACTGTTCCAGTCAGAGAAAATGGAGGAAGAGAAAGGACAAGAAGAAGAAGCCATTTCTCCACCTCTTAAATCTATTTTATTAGAGCAAATAAGCCTACACAACATCAACCTACACTATGCAGATGCACCAACCAACAGAGAGGTGCTGTGTAAAGACCTATCCATACAGGTAGAGGGAGAATGGTCAAGAAACGCCCTACAGCTAGAGGGTACATTTACCAATGAAGAACTCTCCGTAGCCCTAACAGATAGTGTACCGATGCACCTATTAATAGCCGGCACAAGCTGTAAGATAAGCATCAAACAAGAAAAAGAGGCGATTGCTGGAAACGTACAACTACAAATTCCCACTCTCTCTTTTAATCATAACCAAGAAGATTACTTAAAAGGAAATGCAGTAGAAATAGCACTACCCTTTATCTTAACACAACAAGGATCGGCCATTCATCTCTCCGATGCACATTTTCGGTTAGATCAGCAAGAGGTATCCCTCTCGGGAGATGTAAGAGAGAAAGAAAATAAAGATCTAGACATTGCATTAACCTACAAAACCAATACATGGGATATACCAACGCTCCTAGACCTACTGCCTACGAGCTATAAGGCAATGCTCAAAGACTTAGCTCTACAGGGTACAGGAAGTGTAGATGGACGTATAACAGGCGTTTACAACGCAACTCACCTCCCACATATCACTGCAAACATGTACTATTTAGATGGAAAGGTTAGCTATAAAAGATACCCCACCATTCGGAATATTCAGACCCACTTTTTGGCAGATCTGCAGTTAAACGAAGCAGAACAATCCTCACTACAAATCCAAAAAGCCACTGCCACTATCCATAACAGTAACATTAGCCTATCCGGTTCTGTGAAAGACCTGTTAGACAAAAAGATCTGTAATCTAGCAGTAGCAGGAGATTTAAAATTGAGCGATTTCCAAGGTTTTATACCCCAAGAGATAAACGCACATCTAAAAGGCGCGCTTAAAGGTGCTATGAATGCTCAGTTTCAACAAGCCGATTTAGAGGAGAAGAAAATGCAACGCATCCAAGCAGACGGTAACTTTACGGCAAAAAACCTAAATATTCGCTACAACGATAGCATACAGGTAGAGAGTGCAAGTGCTACCATTCTATTTAATAAGCCACAACACGCTTATAAACAGAACAAGCATCCATTTATTACAAGTGAAATTCAATCTCCACTTATCACTATGGCTGTTCATCCGAGCATCAGCACCACCCTAACCGCTGCAGCAATAAACATGCAGATGAATGACTGGCTCTCAAACGCCCTGCTTCCTATCACACAACTCCAGTTCAAAGCCGATCAATTTTCTACACAGATGGATAACATGCAGTTGCGAGCCTCCATGCCCGAGGGTAATTTCCTATTGGGTCCCTCCGTTGAGAATAAAGAACTGGTAGCCCTGCAAGGGAAATACAGTGGAACAAAAGTGGAAGTAACCCAACCCGGAAAACGTTCTAGTGTTATTCACAACATAACAGCCACGGCAGAGTTAACCCACAACAAAGAGGGAAAAACAATACTCGAACAATGGTCGCCTACTATGGCCATGCAATTCTCGAAGGGAAATTTCCAACTAAATGATACGCTCGACGTACAGATTCCGTTGATTAACTTCCAACTCACACCAGAGAAGATGGTGATTAACCAAAGTAAAATGGTGATTGGTCGTTCCGATTTTAACTTAGAGGGAACGCTGAAAAACATAAATCCCTATCTACTAAAGGAGGATTTACTAAAGGGCGACTTCCAATTTAAATCGGACCATACCGACGTAGAGGAGTTAATGAGCCTTGTCAACGGATTTGGAGTAGTCGATTCTACACAGGTAGAAACGGTAAAGAAAGACAGTACACTAGACGACCCATTTATGGTACCCCGCGGTGTTGACATCTGTCTACAAAGCCAGATAGAGAATGCAACAGTCAATCAACATGACATACAAGACGTAAAGGGTAAATTGACAATTAAAGATGGATCCTTAATCTTGGAGCAGATGGGTTTCACCAGCAAAGCTGCCAATATGCAACTCACTGCTATCTACCGCTCCGAACGAAAGAATCATCTATTTACAGGACTTGATTTTCATCTCTTAAACGTAGACATTAAAGAGTTGATCGATCTTGTTCCTAATGTAGACAGTATTCTTCCAATGCTAAAATCTTTTGATGGAAGAGGCGAGTTTCACCTAGCAGCAGAGACCTATCTAAAAAGTAATTACGAGGTGAAGATGTCCACCCTACGTGGAGCAGCAGCTATCGAAGGGCATAATTTAATTCTTATGGATAACTCCACCTTCTCCGAGATTGCTAAAAAGTTACACTTCAACAAAAAGACAAGAAACACAGTAGATAGCATCTCAGCAGAGATGACCATCTTTAGAAATGAAGTCGACCTCTATCCATTCCTTATTGTAATGGATAAGTACAAAGCTGTTATTGCTGGCAGACATAACATGGACATGAGTTTCAACTACCATATTTCTTTAACCGATTGTCCCCTTCCAATCCGATTAGGATTGAACATTAATGGAACAATGGACAATTTGAAATTTAAATTAGCACGTTGTAAATACAAACATTTATACCAGCCTAAGAAACAGGGAGCATTAGAAAAACGAATCCTCTCGTTAAAGAAAATTATCAGTAGTTCCTTGAAGAAAAATGTAAAACCAGTTGCAACCCGCAACTAGATGGATATTGCAACTATCAGCTAAGAGATAAACATAAAAAAGCAAGAATGAATTTCATTCTTGCTTTTTTTATGTTCCGTCAAAAGACAAGAGCCAATAAGCAATTACTCATTAGCCACAAATCGAATCGGCTTTGTACCTAGAAAGCGTAGGTTAAAGTCCCTTAGCCTTTGCCTCGTCCCAATATTTATCCATCTCTTGGAGTGTCATATCGGTCAAGTTGCGTCCCTGTTTTAACGTATGCTCTTCCAGATAGTTGAAACGACGAATAAACTTCTGATTGGTGCGTTCTAGTGCATTATCCGGATTAATCTTATACAGACGAGCCGTATTAATCAAGCTAAAAAACAGATCGCCAAATTCACCTTCCGCCTTATCCTTATCCATCGCATCAATCTCCGTTTGGAATTCTGCAATCTCCTCCTGCACCTTTTTCCACACATCCTCTTTCTGCTCCCAATCAAAGCCAACATTGCGCGCTTTATCTTGAATACGATAGGCTTTTATCAGTGTGGGTAGCGAGCGAGGCACACCACTTAGCACAGAGGTGTTACCATCTTTCTCTTTTTGTTTTAGCAATTCCCAGTTGCGCAATACCTCATCGGTACCATCCACCTTCTCGGTGCCAAACACATGTGGATGACGATAAATCAGCTTCTCACATAACTTATCACATACATCTTTCATATCAAAGCTGTTCGTCTCTGAAGCTATCTTAGCATAGAAAGCAATATGCAATAAAACATCGCCCAGCTCCTTACAGATATCATTTGTATCGTTGCGCATCAACGCATCACATAACTCATAGGTTTCCTCTATCGTGTTAGGACGTAGACTCTCATTGGTCTGTTTCTTATCCCAAGGACATTTTACACGTAATTCATCTAACACATCTAAAAATCGCCCGTAGGCTTCCATCTTTTCTTCTCTTGTATGCATCTTATCTATTTTTTATCCAGTTTTCGTAAGAAATAACTAATCCCACCACTTCAGCATAGTTCTTCCCCCCACTCTTTATCTTATTTGCTTTTAAAAACAAATCATAAAGCGTACGTTGTGCTTTACCTATAAGAGGATTATATTTTTTTTGCCAATAGGCTCTGTAGACACGTATGGTTTGCTGCACACCGGGGTGAATAGTTGTTAGCAATTGTTTATAGCTAGCAGCATCCATCCATTGATGAGCAGTGTTTAGCAGATGAAAAAGTAGGGAAAAATACCCACTAAACTGAAGTGCCGGCGCATCGGAGTGGGTACAAACCCAGTAGGCATAAAAGTTAGCTTCCGCTTCACTAGTAACGCCCAATTGATGCGCCAACTCATGTGCATAAACAGCAGGATAAGAAAAGGGAAGCACCTCACTATTTATGGTAAACTCACAAAAGAAGGGACTCATTGCACCTCGCACACCTAACCAAGAGGCAGCACGAGAGAATAGCATTTGTTTTACACGCGGTGTGTTACAAAAGGGACGAGACAAGCCAAACACAACAGGTAAAACGCTATACTGATGCACTACTTCTGTGGCTACTATTTCCTTTAGCTTTTTATCCATTGGCACTAGAGACTGTATACCCTTTTCAGGAAGGCTCCTTGCTGCCATTGTGTCTTTAGCTACTGCGTTCTGCTCCGTAGACAACGTATTAGTATCATCCTCATTCGAGTTTTGGAGAGCTCTATAGGCCGCGTTTAAACGTTGTATATAGGTGTGAGCAAACAAATTAAAAGCCACAGAATCGCACTGCACCACCGGCATTTGCGTACGTTTATAGAAGTGTGGTTGCGAATAATTTAGTCCCCATGCCATATATAGCCAGACATACAGCAGTAGCAATAGTTCTACCTCCCGCCCAACAATATACTTTAGCGAGTGCTGTTTTTTACGGGCATAAAAGGGAAAAGTAAACAACGCCACAACACTCAAAAAAACAAGCAAATCGCCAAGAGCAAATGGAAAGAGGTTAGAAAAAGCAATCAAGTTGGTCGCAATAACAGGATATATCGCCTCGGTATAAACCACTCCCCACGACGGAATCATTTGTACTACTACAACGGCCGTGAGCAGTACCAACAGAAGACTTCTACGTAGTACGGCGAACTTAAATTTCATATTTTTTCTTTTTCGCTAGCGAAATTACAAATAAATTTTACACAAAGGCCTATATCTGTTAGAAATCTCGTGCTGTATAGCAAAGCACTGCTACGCAGCATAAAATAACGTGAAAAATGAAGAAAGTATACCCCTAATATCATTGTATTTCACTAAATTTGCCACCATTATACGCATAAAACAATAACGATATAAAATAATGGAATTAGCAAGTAAATACAACCCATCAGATGTAGAAGCCAAATGGTACCAATATTGGTTAGACAACAAATTATTTAGTTCAAAACCGGATAGCCGCGAACCATATACTGTGGTCATTCCTCCTCCAAATGTAACAGGCGTACTTCACATGGGTCACATGCTAAACAATACCATACAAGATATTCTTGTTCGTCGTGCCCGCATGAAAGGCAAAAATGCCTGTTGGGTACCTGGTACTGACCACGCATCTATAGCAACAGAAGCCAAGGTGGTAAACCGTTTGGCTACACAAGGCATTAAAAAAAGTGACCTTACACGCGACGAGTTTTTAAAACACGCCTGGGAATGGACCGATGAGCACGGAGGTATCATCCTTAAACAACTACGTAAGTTGGGTGCATCCTGCGATTGGGACCGCACCGCCTTTACAATGGATGAGGTGCGCAGCAAGAGCGTGAATAAAACATTTATCGATCTCTACAACAAAGGACTTATCTATCGTGGTGTTCGTATGGTTAACTGGGACCCCAAAGCTCTTACCGCTTTAAGCGATGAAGAGGTGGTGTTCAAAGAGGAGCATAGTCAACTCTTCTACCTACGTTATAAGATTGAAAACGAAGATGGTTATGCCATAGTAGCCACTACCCGTCCAGAAACCATTATGGGAGATACCGCCATGTGTATCAATCCTAATGACCCCAAGAATGCACACCTAAAGGGTAAAAAAGTAATTGTACCCTTAGTAGGCCGTGTTATTCCAGTGATAGAAGATGATTATGTAGACATCGAGTTTGGAACTGGTTGCTTAAAAGTGACACCAGCACACGATGTAAACGATTATATGCTAGGAGAGAAATATAACCTACCCTCTATTGATATTTTCAATGACAACGGAACGCTTAGCGAAGCTGCAGGTATGTACGTTGGTATGGACCGTTTTGAGGTGCGTAAACAGATTGTAAAAGACCTAGAGGCAGCTGGTTTGATGGAGAAGATAGAGGCTTACACCAATAAAGTAGGTTTCTCAGAGCGCACAGACGTAGCTATTGAACCTAAACTATCGATGCAGTGGTTCCTAAAGATGGAGCACTTAGCTAAGATTGCTTTAGACCCAGTAATGGACGATACCATTCAGTTTCATCCTGCAAAATATAAAAACACCTATCGCCACTGGTTAGAAAACATCAAAGATTGGTGTGTGAGTCGTCAACTCTGGTGGGGACATCGTATCCCAGCCTATTTCTTACCACAAGGTGGCTTTGTTGTGGCAGAAACAGCTGAGGAGGCACTACAACTAGCCAAAGAGAAAACGGGTGATACTACCCTAACCATAGCCGATCTTCGTCAAGATGAAGACTGTATGGATACTTGGTTCTCCTCTTGGTTATGGCCTATCTCTCTGTTTGATGGTATCAACAACCCAGACAACGAAGAGATTAACTACTACTACCCAACAAGCGACTTGGTGACTGGTCCAGATATTATATTCTTCTGGGTGGCACGTATGATTATGGCGGGTTATGAGTATAAGGGAGAGATGCCTTTCAAGAATGTCTACTTCACCGGTATCGTGCGCGATAAACAGGGTAGAAAAATGTCTAAATCGCTTGGTAACTCGCCCGACCCAATTGAACTTATTGAACAATATGGTGCAGATGGTGTACGTATGGGAATGATGTTAGCGGCTCCAGCAGGTAACGACATCTTGTTTGATGTTGCTCTTTGTGAACAGGGACGTAACTTCAACAATAAGATATGGAACGCCTACCGACTTGTACAGGGATGGGAAGTGGACCAAACACTCGCACAACCTACCTCCTCTAAGATTGCAATTGAATGGTTCACCGCTACCCTGCATAAAACGAGTCTCGAGATTGATGAGCAATTCAGTCAATATCGTATCAGCGAGGCCTTAATGATAGCCTATAAACTATTCTGGGATGAGTTCTCTTCATGGTATCTTGAGCTGATTAAACCAGCCTACGAAAAACCTATCGACGCTGTAACCTATCAGGCTACCATAGCTTTCTTTGAAGAGTTGATGAAGATTCTTCATCCATTTATGCCCTTTATCACCGAAGAGCTATGGCAACATACACAAGAGCGAAAAGAGGGAGAGAGCTTGATGACACAACTCGTTAGCGTGGTAGACAGCACACAGATAGACCAAACCCTGCTCCAGAACTTTGAGACCGTTAAGCAAATTGTTAGTGGTGTACGTGCCGTTCGCTTACAGAAAAACATTGCGCAAAAAGAGAGCTTAACACTCAAACTAATAGGTAAGAATGAACTTCCATCTTTTGACTGTGTTATCAGCAAAATATGTAACTTAAGCAGTATTGCTAGCGTGGAGAACAAAGATGAGACAGCTGCATCGTTTATGGTAGGTACTACCGAATATGCTGTTCCACTTGGAGACTTGATTGATGTAGATGCAGAGATTAAGAAACTAGAAGAAGAGGTTAACTACCTAAAAGGTTTCTTGCTTTCGGTGAAGAAAAAACTAAGCAACGAACGCTTTGTAAACAATGCACCAGCTGCAGTAGTAGCCATGGAGCAACAAAAACAAGCCGACGCAGAGAGTAAAATTACTTCGCTGCAAGAAACCATTGCTTCTTTAAACAAAGCCTAATATCATAACTCCCGTTCCCTGTTTAAAAACCACTCACTTAAAAACATAAAAATATGGACTTTATCAGTAATCTTCATTTTGAAGGACTCGTTGTGGGTATAGCCACCTTTTTAATCATCGGACTTTTTCACCCTATTGTTGTAAAAGCTGAATATTATTGGGGCACTAAATGTTGGTGGATTTTTCTAGTGGTAGGATTAATAAGTACTGCCATTGCAGTATGTATAGCAGATGTGCTTATCTCCTCACTATTAGGGGTCTTTGGATTTTCCTCCCTATGGACCATTAAGGAGCTTTTTGAACAGAAAGAACGGGTAGAAAAGGGCTGGTTTCCTGCTAATCCCAAAAAGAAAAAATAAAAGAGAATAGGTTCTTCCCCAAGCACCTATTCTCTTAATGACAAGAAACACACATAAATCTTGTCTACCTATCTCTATGAACACTATAAGTCGTATTACTAGTATAACAGTATTTAGACCCTTATTGTTTATACATATATCTACTTTTTGTAGACTTACTTTATATTAAGTAAGAGAAAACAATAGATTTCTTACGCCATCACAATAAACAAAGCGTACTTAGCCCTACTGTTTTACAAAATAGGACTATCACCTACCCTTAAGAATAGCTGTTTATTAACCGGGTAGTCGCGGTGAACAAGGTAGGTAGTCACGGTGAACCAATTGGGTAGTCACGGTGAACAAGGTGGGTAGTCACGACTACCAGATAAAAAAACTCCAGTTAGAAAAGCATCTAACTGGAGTTTTTTTTAGTTTTAAATAGCTCTTTAATAGAACAACTGACTAGCTGCAACAGGTGTAAACACTGTATCCTCAGCAGCACGAAGACGAACTGGTACATTGTGGCTCCAATAGGTAGGCCATCCTCCCTGTACATGTCCTAAGAAAATAACCTTGAACGCATGATTACCTTTAGCTAAAGCCACCGATTTATCGTGGCGAGAATGTCGTTTTACCTCCCCATTATTATCGATAAGCAATTTACCATCTAGCCAAACTTGTGCTAAATCGGAGCTGAAATAGTACACCCCATCTGCAGGAATAGCAATGTATCCCTCAGCTACTGCCGAGTAGAAATTCACGTTTCGCATATTACGAGGTACAGGAACTATTTTCAACAATTCGTTTAGATCCTTAATGGTTGTTTTTGTCCATTGTGTAGCAGCACTCAACTGGTCGGTGGTAAAGTATTCCCCTTTTGTCCATTCCACTTTTAAGCCTTTGTTTTTTGCTGCAACAGTAGCTGCTGGTGCTAAAGCTTGTTTTTCTACCTTAATGGTACGCACCTTACTCATCTTACCAGACAAAAGGATGGTACGAATCTTAAGGGTTGTGTTGGCTGTAAACAATAAAGGAGTAGTATATGGTGTAGCAGCTAATGTGGGTTCACTACCATCTGTAGTATAATACATCTTTACAGGGCGACTTGTCTTGAAAGTAAGCTTCGCAGTATCGGTAAACGCAACAAAATTGCAAGAACCATTTTCCTGCTCAGGTAATGGCACATGCGCATTAATCTGATGAAGGTCTAAACGTACATAAGCATTTTCTAAACGTCTACAGAAATCCTTAAAGTCTTTTTTGTCTAATGGCGACCAACCTACCTCTGCCACCGCTAAAGCGCGAGGGTAAAGACGATATTCGCGTAAATCGTTGGTATACATATATTCAGACCAAACATTACACTGTACACCCTTAATAAATTGCTCCTTCTTCATCGCAACCAAAGTGTCGGGTACAGGATTGTAGCTATAGGTTTTAGCAAGTGGCGCATAACCACCAATAGCTACAGGCTCAACTTTAGGATCTCCTTGATAATGGTCTACATATAAACCACCCGAACCAGGAGTCATCACTACATCGTGTTCCATCAAAGCCGATTTTATTCCTCCTGCTTCGCCACGCCATGACATGATGGTTGCAGAGGGTGCTATTCCACCCTCTAAAATTTCATCCCAACCAATCAATTTCTTGCCGTAGCTATTTAAAACTTTCTCTATTCTGCAAATAACATAGCTTTGCAAACGCTCCTCGGCTGTATGCTCTTTGTTACCTTTCAATTTTTCTTGACGAATACGTCGCTGACAAAGTGGACAGTTTTTCCAACTCTTCTTAGGACACTCATCGCCACCAATGTGGAAATAGGTGCCAGGGAAAAGTGGAATCATCTCTTTGATAACATTCTCTAGAAAGGTAAAAGTAGATTCTTTTCCGGGACACATCACTACATCTTCTACGCCCCAAACTGTACGAGGGGTGGTTACTTCATTGTTACAAGAAAGCCAAGGATAAGCGGCAATAGCAGCTAACTCATGTCCAGGCATCTCTAACTCTGGAACAACGGTTATCTGACGTGCTGCAGCATATGCCACAACATCTTTAATCTGCTCTTGGGTATAGAATCCACTTAACACGGTACCATCGTTTTCTACACGTGTTGAACCAACCTCCGTTAGTTTAGGATATTTCTTAATCTCTATACGCCATGCTTGGTCTTCGGTTAAATGCCAGTGAAAAACATTTAACTTGAACATAGCCATAACATCTAATTGTTTCTTAATATCCGCAACACTCATAAAATGTCTACAAGGGTCTAACATTACTCCACGATAAGCAAAACGTGGCGCATCTTTTACCAGCACACAAGGTGCTTTCCAAGGAATATTTGCAACCTGTACAGGACTTTCTATCTCTGCTGGTAGCAGTTGCATAAACGATTGCATACCATAGAATAAACCTTTGGCAGTAGCAGCTACAATTTTTACACCCTCTTTTTTAACAGAAAGCGTATAAGCCTCTTCGCCCATAGAAGAATTGGGCTTTACAAGCAGCAACTCCAATGCTCCTTTAGATAATTTGTCTGCAACAGGTACCGTATAACCTGTTGATTTTTGGATCTTACTAGCAAAGAACAACGCTACTTTTTTAGAAGATGAGTCGGTGGCTACAATCGAGAAATCGGGGGTTAACTTAAAGGAGCCTTTAGATAACTCCATATGAGCTGGAACAGGAATAATATTTACTCCTTCATTGTAGAGCTTGTCTTTTTTTTGCTGACAGCTAAACAAACTTACCAATACACTTAAAATAAATAAGGAACAAAAATTTCTTTTCATGATTAGATTATATAAGGTTATAAAAGTGGGTTTTAAGGGAAAGGTTAGCTCTATTAAATCGCTATGTAAATATAGCATTTAAAACAATGCCTTCCCCATTAAAAAGGAAGGTATATAACATTTTTTATGCTATTTGAGAACTATTTATAAAATCCAAGCCAAAAAAAAGCCACCCATCATACTAGTAGGCAGCTTTATCTATTAGGATAAACAGAATAAATTTAATCGGATAATAAGTGGGCCAGAAATGCATTTAATTCCTCATCTAATCCCTCTAACAACTCTTCATTTAATACAACCGTATCATCGTCTACTAGTAACAAATCGTCTAGTGCTTCATGGTCCTCGTCAATTAAAATAAAAGAATAGGGTTTAAAAAGATGAATGTCTTTAAACTGACCATTCTCTTTCATTTGCGTAAGTGCCACAGTAAGCTGTGAACGAACAACAGTAGAAAAATCGGTGTTCAAAGTGGTCCATTCCTCTACAACGCCATCAGCTAATTTTACATCATCATCATCAAAGACTATCAATTCGCCTGTTTCGGGTAGAACTAATAACTGAATATCAGTGACTAATTTAAAATCGGTCTCCTCTTTGTAATTACTTAACGCATTGGCGATGATTTGCTCAATGCAAGTAAGTGTCTTTAATTTTATAGTAACAGCTGCCATACACAATAGTTTAATAGGTTTCAAATGTACAAAAAAATGTTCATACCGCTGATAAAAGCGCTAAAAAATAGCGTTGAACTATAATAATTGCCGTTCAAGCAGTAGTAGTTCCTTCTTTCTATCCTCTAATTGAGCAATATATAACACAACTCTCGTATATTTCTCAGAAGAAAGCCATTTGGGGTTTTTCTCCAAGATGTTCTTACAAACGGTAGCCCACTCTATTGCTTTCTCTATATCTCCGGTTACTTCGAAATAGATGGCAATATTATAACTACTATAGATACGTATTTTATCTTTTGTATTTACTGCATAGATACTCTTCCAGCGTTTATACGCCTCCTCCCAATCGCCAGTAAGTGCATAAAAAGCGGCGTCTTTCATGGGTATAGAACCAGCAGCATAAAAAATCCGGTAACGGGTTTGCCAAGTAGGTATCAAATAGTCTAACGGGAAGTTACCAGCCAACGTAGCCATCTCCTCCTCCACCTGTGGATTGAATTTCCAATCTTCTACTCTAAGGAGTACACTGTCTGCTGCAATAAAAGAGCCAACAGCAATAATACGATTCGGCAAATAAACAGATACTTTGGTGGCAAATTTGGCAATAGTGGCAACGGTAAGAAAATCGTTACCCTCTTCATAATACAAACCTTCTTGAAAAAAAGTTTGCTGTTTATCAATGGTATAGATAACATCAACATCTAACGACTGAGCAAGATCATTCACCTCCCCCAATGTTAAGCTATTGTCCATCCCCTTTTTCGGGTCGTGAGAAAGAGAATCTACAATCACTACTTTATCGAAATAGTGTTCATCGGCTAATCGTTGCGCAAATTCTTCAGCTGTTTTACGACCATCACCATCTACCTGTTTGACCACTATTCTAGGCGAGATGGCCTGCTCCACATTTTTACTATTGTCGGGTGGTAACACATTGTTAACAACACCTACCTTGTGAACCGGTACGCCATAACTAATTGTGGCTGGCATTAATTGGTCGAACGAGACCTCTTGCATTACTTGACAAGCTGTAAATAACAGAGGAGTCATCAAAAGGATGAAATACTTCTTCATAAAACATCTAGTTTCCATTTCAACAAAGATATAATTTTTTTACCTAATTTCCACCAACAAACGATAATAAGATAGCTAAAAAAAAACAGAGATACCTTCTACAAGTACCTCTGTTTTTTTAAGTTCTGTTATCCTTAATCTTCTTTACCGTGACAGTTTTTGTATTTCTTACCACTACCACACCAACAAGGATCGTTTCTGCCCAATTTCTTCTCCACGCGGATAGGCTCGCGTTTGGTTTCACGCGTATCGCGTTCAGCTACCGTACGTTGAGCAGGATCGGTCAAATCGTGTCTTGCTTCGCTATAGTTGGTCTTCTTACGAACCTCTGGAGCAGCAGCACGAATCTCATCTGGCTCCTGTATTGGAATTTGTCCACGCATTAAGACAGAAATGGTTTGATTATTAATTTTATCTACCATAGAGTCGAACAGGGTAACCGACTCTAACTTATAGATTAAGAGCGGGTCTTTTTGCTCATAACTAGCGGTCTGAACAGAATGTTTCAACTCATCTAGCTCACGTAAATTTTCTTTCCAACCCTCATCAATCGTATGCAAGAGGATACTTTTCTGGAAAGCATTAACAACACTCTTACACTCTGTTTCATACGCCTCTTTCAAGTTACAAGAGATATTGTAAACTCGTTTACCATCGGTTACCGGTATCAATATATTTTCATACATCGCTCCCTGTTTCTCAAAGACATCCTTAATAACAGGATAGGTCACTTTGGATAAATGGTCACTCTTACGTTTATAATCGGCTGTAGCTTGCTGGAATACCTTTTCCGCTAGCTCCTCTGTACTCATTCGGTTAAACTCATCGGCAGTGAATGGCGTATCCATGGCAAAGAACTGCAGCATACGCATCTTGGCGGTTTCAAAATCAGTATTCTCTACTGCAACCACCGATCTGTCCCAAATCATATTGATAATATCCATACCAATACGCTCACCAATTAAAGCATGTCTACGTTTTAGATAGACCACTTTTCGCTGTTTGTTCATCACATCATCATACTCTAGCAAACGTCTACGTATACCAAAGTTGTTTTCCTCTACCTTTTTCTGCGCTCTCTCAATAGATTTAGAAATCATCTTATGCTCAATCATCTCGCCCTCTTTGAAACCTAAACGGTCCATAACAGAAGCAATACGGTCGGAAGAGAATAGACGCATCAAATCGTCTTCTAAGGAGATAAAGAAAACAGAAGAACCTGGGTCACCTTGACGACCGGCACGTCCACGTAACTGTCTATCTACACGACGAGACTCATGTCTCTCTGTACCGATGATAGCTAAACCACCCGATTGTTTTACCTCATCCGATAGCTTAATATCTGTACCACGACCTGCCATATTGGTAGCAATAGTCACCATACTTTTTTGTCCAGCAGAAGAGATAATATCTGCCTCACGTTGATGTTGCTTAGCATTTAACACCTCATGTTCAATCTTACGCATGGTAAGCATCTTACTAATCATCTCCGAGTATTCTACGGAAGTGGTACCTACCAAGACTGGACGTCCCTCTTGTACCATCTTCTCAATCTCTTCGATTACAGCTTTATATTTTTCACGTTTTGTTTTATAAACGCGATCGTTCATATCATCTCGTTGAATAGGTCGGTTTGTAGGGATAACCACTACATCTAACTTATAGATATCCCACAACTCGCCCGCTTCTGTTTCCG
>Ga0172378_10000932_pt1 | contig 26519 bp, 24 predicted proteins | sample GrowelOW332metaG_FD_119755 | JGI IMG/M metagenome (GOLD analysis project Ga0172378, IMG submission 119755) | Groundwater microbial communities from an aquifer near a municipal landfill in Southern Ontario, Canada - Pumphouse #3_1 metaG | ecosystem: Environmental > Aquatic > Deep subsurface >...
GATTTAAATCCAATAGAAAATATGTGGTCGCGAGTCAAGGCAATTCGAAATAAGTTTAGAGTTAAAGATATTGATAAATTATTTAAAGATTACTGTAATGATTTATTTGGTATTTAGCTATACTTAACTACTTAAGCGATAAAAAGACCATGTGCTTTTACGCAATATATACACGCTCAGCACAGCATAAAAATTGTGCTTGATATTAAAATATGGCATACTGGACACATATTTAAGCCTCGCTTAAAACAAAATTTATTTGAACAAGGGGAGTAGCCTCCTCCAAACCATAATTGTTATTGAGTTATGGTGTCAGACTATCGTCATTACACTTTGCAAAAAGTCGGTATCTGAGCATCTTAGAGTTTAAGATGTAGGCAAGACCTTGATCATGTTGTTATAGACAAATTGTGTCTGGCAACTGGTCAAGGTTTTTTTATGGCCGATTGCTAGATGTGGAGAATACACATGGAAACTATCGGCAATACATGGTTGTACTTAGCCTTCTTTGGCTTAGTCACCATTATGCTTATTATTGACTTTTTAGGCTTTCGCCAAACCCAAGGTCAAGACGTTAAAATTAAAACTGCTGCGTATTGGAGTATTGCTTGGGTCTCGGTTGCCGCACTATTTGGTGGCGGACTGTGGCTGTACTTACAACAAACCGCAGGTGTTACCATTGCCAACGCTAAAGTAATGGAATACTTTGCAGGTTATTTACTGGAAAAATCACTTGCCGTTGATAACGTATTTGTTTGGCTGATGATCTTTGCCGCTTTTGCTATTCCACCTGCCTTACAACGTCAATTACTGCTGTATGGTGTATTGGGCGCGATTATTTTACGTACCATCTTCATTTTTATTGGCGCATGGTTTGTACAAGAATTCTCTTGGGTACTGTATATCTTTGGTGCGTTCTTGGTCTATACCGGCTTCAAGTTCTTAAAAGGGCAGGACGAAGAAGAAACCAATATCGAAGATATGGCGATCTTAAAATTCTTACGTAAGCGTATGCGTATTACCCCACAAATGCATGGCGATAAATTCTTTGTGCGCCAAAATGGTGTGTTATGGGCAACGCCATTGTTTTTGGTGTTAATTTTAGTTGAAGCATCAGACGTTATTTTTGCAGTCGATTCTATCCCTGCAATCTTTGCGGTAACCTCAGATCCGTTTATTGTACTTACAGCCAATTTAATGGCAATTTTAGGTCTACGTGCCATGTTCTTCTTGCTCTCTGGCGCAGCATCTAAAATGCATTACTTGCCTTATGGTTTAGGCATTATCTTGTTGTTTATCGGCTTTAAGATGCTAATGCTTGATGTATTCCATATGCCAATTTGGATTTCGTTAAGCTTTATTGTGATCGTGCTTGCTGTAACTGCATGGTTATCGGTTCGTCACAGTAAACGTCAAGAATTATCATAAGTCTGCCTCTAAAAAGCCCGACACTGTTCGGGCTTTTTTAATGGAAAAATCTTCTATTTTGAGCATAAACGTGCTGTACTTTAATTGAGCAAATACCTATGCTTGATGTTTCTAAATTAAAAATTTAAACACAAGGGTTAAGCCAATGCGCAGCAAAACATTAACGTTGGTCGTTGTACCTGTATTATTGGCTGCCTGTAGCAACTCTGGTCGTTTACAACAAGATGTTTATAATGATCAATACAACTGTAGCCAAGATTGGGATCGTAATTTGTGCCAGCCTTATAACAGCACCAGTTCCTATCAAACCGCATCTAGCAATTATCAAATTTTTTATATTGGTCCACAGTATTACAGCAATAACCGTAAAGTGAAATATTTAGGGCGTACCTTAACTGCCACAGGTTCACGTCATATTCATCAACCGGTATTTTCCCAACAGGTTTTTAAACAAGCCAAATCTAAACCCATTCGCCGTGGTGGTTTTGGTCGTTCAACAGGTGGTTCATCTTTTGGAGGCTAAAGCATGAAACGAGTCATTTTACCCGCCCGTGATGATTGGCAAGCGCAGCATCGTGCTATTGGTTTTGATTATTTTGACTTGGCTTCACGTGATGGCTCGATGTATTGGTCAGAAGGTGTAGCCTACGAGTTTAGTTTAAAAGAAATTGAACGTCTTGAAGATGCCAGCAATGAACTGCATGCCATGTGTTTAGACGTTGTGGCAGATTTGGTCAAACGTGGCAACTATCCTGATTATTTTCATCTTCCGCGCGCAGCAATTGCTTGTATTGAAGACTCTTGGCGTAAACAAAGCCCAATGTTGTATGGTCGTTTTGATTTTGCTTATGATGGTCAAAACATCAAAATGCTAGAATACAATGCCGATACCCCTACAGGCTTATTAGAAGCCTCTGTGGCGCAGTGGCATTGGTTAGAACAAGTGGCCCATATTCCCAATCGCAATCAATTTAATAGTATTCACGAAGCTTTAATTGCACGCTGGCAACAGTTATATGTGCAAGGGCAGCATGTACATTTTACCGCCTGCCAAACAGCAGGTCGTGAAGATTGGGGTAATTTAGAATACTTAATGGACACTGCTTTTCAAGCCGGCTTAAATGTTCATGAATTGTCTATTGAAAATATGGGTTGGGATGAACGCAATTTTGTAGATTTAGCCGAACAACCTATCTCGCATTTGTTTAAGCTTTATCCTTGGGAGTGGCTATGGCAAGAAGAATTTGGTGCTTTTATTCGACCTGATGTTGACATAGATTGGATTGAACCGTGTTGGAAAATGCTATTATCCAATAAAGCCATTTTAGTGGAATTATGGCAACGTCATCCACATCATCCATTGCTGGCAGAAACCCATGTCTATGATCCCAAGCAAAATTATCAAGGCAAATGGGCACGTAAACCCATCTTATCGCGTGAAGGTGCCAATATTCATATTGTGCAAAATAACCTAGATTGTGGTGCAGCATCGGGTAGTTTTCATTTTGCCGAATATGACCAAGCTGGTTATGTTATGCAGCGTTGGGTAAAAACCCCATTGCATGATGGCATGTTACCGACTTTGGGTTTATGGATGGTCGGAGATGAATGTCACGGCATGTCATTACGTGAAGATGTGTTTGATGTGATTGGCAACGACGCACATTTTGCAGCGCATTATTTTGTGGAATAAAAAAGTGGCTAAAGCCACTTTTTTTAAATGGTATGTGCAGCAACACGGCGCATATAAAATACTAAACGGGTAAAAAATAAAATTTGTAAAAATACAGTAAAGGCTGAAATTGCCCATTCATACCACGCATCAAAAGCTGTGCCTTCTAGGTTTAAAGCAAAATATAAGCTTAATAAGATCGCGCCAAACACAATCCCTGCAACCGTGGTCTGCACCAAAATTGGAAAGGACAATGCCGTGATACGCCCCATAAAGTGCTCACCTTGATCGCCACCATTGGCACGATAAGCAGCTTGAATACCCAGTGCCATAATCACTAAAGTGACCAAGCCTTCAACTGCAATTACATTGACATTAAAATATGGTGAATACATACCGTAGTAATACACTACAGACACCAATAAAGCGGTCATGAGATAATAATTTTTATAATGCTTTTTCTCTAAGGTATTGGCAGAGAGTTCATGGGCGAGTGCTTTGGTCTTCCAAAAGTACATAGAGATCTTGGCTCAAATTTGATTAATTTTCACACTTTACGCACTTGCGCTCAAAAGATAAAGGGCAAAAGTTGCCTTTTCATTTGGCAAAGAATTTGCATCTAGATAATGGTCATCATTTTATTTAAGAAGTCCATTATGAATGCCATCATCCCAACCTTGCAGCCTTTTGATCAACCATGTCACAGTCAATTTGATGCTGCTGATTGGCAAATTTTAGCGCAGCATTGGTATCCTGTAGCGCGTGTAGAAGACGTTAGCATGCAACCACAACGCGTCACGCTGCTTGATGTGAATATGGCGCTGTATCAAACTCAAAGTGGTGCTATTCACTTAGTACGCGATATTTGTCCACATCGCGGTGTACCATTAAGTAAAGGGTGGGTTAAAGATGAAAATATTATCTGTCCTTATCATGGGCTGCATTATGGTGCTGATGGTCAATGCAATAAAATTCCTGCTCAGCCTGATTTAAAAAAAATTTCAGAGCGTTTTCGTTTAACTAAATTTCCTGTACTTGAACGTTATGGCTTAATTTGGACCAGTCTTTTTGCTCGTGATGTACAAAGTGCCAATATTGCTGTGCTAGACACGTGGCAACAGCCCGAACATCAAGCGATTTTGCCACCTTTTGTTGATATTGCAGGTTCTAGTGGCCGCCAACTTGAAGGTTTTATTGATGTGGCACATTTTGCTTGGGTACACCATCAAGCTTTTGCACAACGTGAGCAAGCTGTGGTGCCAAAGTATCACACTGAACGTACCTATTATGGTTTAAAAAGTGTCTATGTGAGTGAGGTGAGTAACTATCCACACGGTTTACAACATCTTGCACCTGAGGGTTTTAAATGGACACGTACCTTTGAAGTTTATCCACCATTTAGTGCCGTTTTAACTGTAGATTTTCCCAACAATGGCGTACTAAAAATCTTAAATGCATGTTGCCCTGTATCACACAATAAAACTCGTTTGTTTGTGCCACTCACGCGTAACTTTGACCAAACTGGGGATTTACAAGCAGTCCATGATTTTAATGCACAGATTTTTGCTGAAGATCAAGCCATGGTCGAGGCACAAAAACCAGAGGAATTACCACTCGATTTAATGATGGAAGCGCATTTTGAAGCCGACCGTTCATCGACCATGTATCGCCGTATTTTGGCAGAATGGGGACTGAGTAAACGTTATACAGTTTAAGCTATTTATATTGGGTACAATCAATTGAAAAAATAAAACTCGCAGGTTAAAAATGTCTTCTGTAGTTGCAATGACAGCGATTCGTGGTCGCTTTCTTGATATTAAGAATACAGTTGCCCAAGCACGTGAAATTCACGACCAAGTGCGATATGTAGAAGATGGTTTACTCATCACAAAAAATGGTCAGATTGATTATTTTGGTTCATGGCAAGCAGGGCAGCATTTAATTGGCCCAGATGTTAAAGTTGAACATTACCCCGAACAATTGATTGTACCGGGCTTTATTGATACGCATATTCATTTTCCACAAACTGAAATGATTGGTGCTTATGGTGAGCAACTACTTGAATGGCTCAATACTTATACCTTCCCAACAGAATTGCAGTTTAAAGATGCCGAATATTCTAAACAAATTGCGCAATTTTTTATTCAAGAATTACTTAAAAATGGCACCACTACAGCTTTAGTCTTTGCCACAGTACATCCTGAATCGGTCAACGCTTTATTTGAAGCTGCAACTGCTCAAAACATGCGTATGATTGCTGGTAAAGTGCTGATGGATCGTCACGCACCAGAAAACCTGTGTGATACAGCGCAAACGGGCTATTATGATTCAAAAACATTAATTGAAAAATGGCATGGGAAAGGACGTAATTTATATGCAATTACCCCACGTTTTGCACCCACATCAACCCAAGAGCAACTCAGCAAAGCAGGGCAATTAAAAGCTGAATATCCTGATGTATACGTACACACACATTTAAGTGAGAATAAAAATGAAATTGCTTGGGTAAAAGAATTATTTCCTGAGCAAAATGGCTATTTAGATGTCTATCATCATTTTGGCTTAACGGGTTCAAAATCAGTGTTTGCCCATTGCGTACATTTAGAAGAACATGAATGGCAATGTATGCATGATACCGATTCTGCAATTGCCTTTTGCCCAACCTCTAATCTATTTTTAGGCAGTGGCTTATTTCCATTGCATACAGCATGGGAAAAACAAGTCAAAGTTGGTTTAGGGAGTGATGTTGGTGCAGGTACTTCATTTAACCAACTACAAACCTTAAACGAAGCCTATAAAGTGCAGCAATTACAAGGCAATAAACTCTCTGCTTTTGAAGCCCTGTATCACGCCACCTTAGGCAGTGCCAAAGCTTTAAGTTTAGAAGACAAATTAGGTAACTTTAATTTGGGTAAAGAAGCTGATTTTGTGGTACTGGATTTAAATGCCACCGCGCTACAGCGTTTGCGTCAAAGCTGTGCCAAAAATATTGAGGACGCTTTATTTGCACTCATCACCATGGGCGATGATCGTAATATTGCCGCCACTTATGTGTTTGGTGAATGCGTGTATCATCAGTCTTCAACAAAATAAGTGTCAAGTTTGCATAGTTTTGGTTTACATTTTCAACACTAAAACGGATGCAACAACGCGTAAGATGTTTTAAAATTAGTACATGTTTTGGGGTGTTGCAGGTCAACACCTTTTTTATTTTTTATACTTTTTTAGGTATCTACCCATGTCTGTTGAAATGAATGTTATGATTTCGGCCGAAGAAATCCAAGCGAAAGTTCAAGAACTTGGCGCACAAATTAATGCTCACTATGCCAATAGTGACAAAGAATTGGTTTTAATTGGTTTATTACGTGGTTCAGTGATTTTTATGGCGGACTTGTGCCGTACTATTACTAAGCCACACGAACTTGATTTTATGACTGTGTCGAGCTACGGCGGTGGTACAGTATCAAGCCGTGATGTAAAAATCTTAAAAGATTTAGACGGCGAAATCCGCGGCAAAGATGTATTAGTAATTGAAGATATTATTGATTCAGGCAATACCTTAAGCAAAGTATTAGAAATTTTACAAACTCGTGAGCCAAACTCAATTGAGTTATGTACTTTAGTGAGCAAACCTTCGCGCCGTGAAATCGAGCTTGATGTACGTTTCTTAGGTTTTGAAGTGGAAGATAAATTTATTGTCGGTTATGGTTTAGACTACGACCAAAAATACCGTCATATCCCATTTATTGGTGAAATTGGTTTATAAGTTTGTATTAAAACTAAACCTATTGAAAAGTGGCCGAAGGCCACTTTTTTTATTTTTTTAAAGCCCCATGCTGCACAAAAAAGCAACATTTTTTAGCTAAACTGCGCTTTAGTCAAAGAGTTGAATCCATAATGATAGATTCATAACACATTACGACAACCCTTCATTGAAGAGGAGATAAGCTATGTGGTCACTTATTGTTGCGATTGTCATTGGTTTTATTGCAGGTTTGATTGCGCGTGCTCTCCATCCCGGGAATGATAAAGCAGGTTTTGTCATGACCACGGTTCTTGGGATCGCAGGTTCTTTATTAGCTACTTATGGCGGTCGGTTACTCGGTCTTTATGGTGAAAATTCAGCAGCTGGCTTTATTGCCTCTATCATTGGTGCAATTATTATCTTGTTTATTTACAATATACTCAGCAAAAAAGCTTAAAAACAAAAAAGCCCTGTATACGCAGGGCTTTTTTAACGCTATACAACTTATAAACCTAATTCACGCCAAATTGCTTCCATTTCATTGGCAGGATAAGCCCCTAATACACGGTAACCATTGCTAAAAATAATAGCTGGTGTTCCTGCAATTCCTAACTCTTTAGCCAACGCTAAATTAGCGTTCACAGGGTTAGTACAGCTTTTCTTAGTTTTAGGCTCAATGCCTTTTTCAATCAGTTGTTGCCAAGCATATGCAGGGTCTTGTTCACAATACACTTGCTTAGATGCGGCAACAGATTTTGATTTAAGCGGTAAAATAAATGTGTAAATCGTGACATCATTGAGTTTTTTTAATTCTACTTCAAGCTGTTTACAATATGGACAATTTGGGTCAGAAAAGATCGCCAATTGGCGTTTACCATTACCTCGTACTGATTTAATGGCATTCTTAAGCGGGAGTTTTTTCCAATCAATCGTGTTTTTTTTCACAATCAATTCTTGTGTTAAGCTTTTTTGATCACTTAAACGCAGCATATTGCCAGCAATCAAATGCTGGGCATCCTCATTTAAATACACCACTTGTCCGTCAAGTTCAGCACTATAAATACCACGCATCTCGGTGCTTGCAATATTATTAATCTCTAAATTTGGATAGTTTTTTGCAAGATTTTGCTGTGCTGTATTGATATCTGCCCAACCCAGACTGCTCAAAGAGAGCAAGATTGCAACCCATATTGTTTTTTGCATCTGTAAAGTACTCAAAATTGAGATGTTATCTAGGTCAATATTCTACGCTGTTCTTGTCTGATTCTAATTTGTGAGTGAATTTTTTTACTCAAATACAACAACCATAAAGTTTCACGTGGAACATAAAAAAACAAACCAGATTTAATATTTTTCTTTAAAAACAACAACTTAATTAATTTTTTAGATATGTTGGCTTTTTATATAATTCACCCTGTGGATAAAACATGACTTATCAACAACCTTATGAGACTTTTACACAAGCACTAGTGAATGACTGATGTTTAAGATTCATTTTAGTTTTTATGCAAGCAAGACCTATGAAAAAGCCCTCAACATAAGGGCTTTTTAACTGATTATGTCTATTTACCAATACAAAAAGAGCCAAAGATCTTGCCCAATAGATCATCAGCGCTAAAGTCACCGGTAATTTCACCCAAAGCATTTTGTGCTAAGCGGAGCGATTCTGCAACTAATTCACCTGCGTTATACACAACTAATTGTTCACGAGCTTCTGCAAGATAGTGCTGTGTGCGCTTCATTGCGTCTAGATGGCGGGTACGCGCAATAAAGGTATCTTCCTCAGGTTGGAAGCCTGCATGTGCTGTCACTGCATCAATAAGCGCCTGTACACCCATCTCTTGCTTAGCTGATACCGTAATATGACGGAAACCTTGATAATCACCTAAGTGAGGCATCGCATCTGTTAAATCGCACTTATTGGCAATTAACATTAAACGCTTTGGTTCAAGATGCTCGGCAAAATACTCTTGTGCCAATTGTAGCGGATCGTCACCTTGGCTTAAGTCATACACCAATAATAATAAATCAGCATTTTCAATTTCTTTGATGGCACGGCGAATACCTTCTCTTTCTACAATATCACCAGTTTCACGTAAACCTGCCGTGTCGGTTAGGGTAATTGGTAAACCATTAAGCGTGATTTTTTCGTGTAATACATCACGTGTCGTACCAGCAATATCAGTCACAATGGCACGTTCAATCCCTGCCAAAGCATTGAGTAATGATGATTTACCCGCATTGGGCTTACCTGCAATCACCACTTGTAAGCCCTCACGTAGTAACTGACCTTGACGCGCTGATTGCTGTACTTCAGTGACAGCAATCGCTACACCATCTAGCAAACTTAAAATTTTACCATCGGCTAAAAAATCAATTTCTTCTTCAGGGAAGTCAATTGCTGCTTCAACATGTAAACGTAGGTGAATCAGTTGCTCTAAAACACGATTCACTTTGCTTGAAAATGCACCTTGCAATGAACGTACCGCTGAGCGTGCTGCCGCTTGTGAGGTGGCATCAATTAAGTCGGCAATCGCTTCTGCTTGAACTAAATCGAGCTTACCATTTTCAAAAGCACGCATCGAAAACTCGCCGGCTTTGGCAGCAATGGCACCCAATTCAAATAAACGCGCCAAAAGGGCATTTTGAATCACAGGGCCACCATGACCTTGTAGCTCAACCACATCTTCACCAGTAAATGAATGTGGATTAGGGAAGCAAATGGCTAAGCCTTCATCCATGACCTCACCAACGGCATCATAGAACTTGCGAAATGCTGCATAACGTGCGCCTGCAAGTGGCTGTTGAGTCAAGCTCTCAGCAATAGCATACGCTTTTGGCCCAGATAGGCGAATGACCCCAACACCACCACGCCCCGGTGGTGTGGCAATCGCAGCAATCGTGGTTTGGTTTTGCATAACATTCACCTAAAAATTTTGGATAACAGCACAAATAAAAATCCGCCTAAGATTACCATCTTAAGCGGATTAATTCAGCTAGTCAGTCGTGTTGTATTACTGACTTGAGCCTTCACGTTGTTCACGTTCTTTAGCCACAGCTTTGTTAATTAAGCCTTGCTGTAAGATGGTGATCAAGTTGTTGACGATCCAGTAAAGTACTAAACCTGCAGGGAAGAACAGTAAGAATACTGTAAAGATAACTGGCATGATTTTAAATACTTTAGCTTGCATTGGATCAGTCGGTTGTGGATTCAACGACTGTTGGATAAACATGGTTAAGCCCATCAATAAGGGCAGGATAAACCATGGATCCATTGCAGATAAATCTTGAATCCAGAACATCCATGGTGCATGACGAAGTTCAACTGACTCCATCAATACCCAATATAAAGCAAGGAAAATTGGCATTTGCAGTAACAATGGTAAGCAACCTGAAAGTGGATTCACTTGCTCACGCTTGTACAACGCCATCATTTCTTGCGAAAAACGCATACGGTCTTCACCGAACTCTTCTTTCATGCGTTGCATTTCAGGTGCAATCACACGCATTTTCGCCATCGAGCGGTAGCTCTTCGACGATAATGGCCAAAGAATTAGTTTAACCAATACGGTAAGTAGAATAATCGCCCAACCCCAGTTGCCGATCAAACCATGGAAAAACTCAAGACCTAAGAATAAAAGTTTCGCAATTGGCCATAACCAACCGTAATCCACAGTTTGATTTAAACCTGTTGCTAAATCTTTCAACTCAGATTGAATTTTTGGACCTGAATAGAATGTGGCATCCACTTCAGCTACTGTACCTGCTGGTACATTGATCGCAGGTGAAGTAAAACCAATGATATTCATATCATCAGCTGATTTGCGTGATTCTAGTTTGGCTGCATAAGCTTGACCGCCATTTTGGGTCAACTTAATTTCGCCTGGTACCCAAGCACTCACGAAGTAGTGTTGCACCATCGCAACCCAACCACCTGTGGCATCAACACTTACTTTTTCTTCATTAAAGTTATCAAACTTTAATTTGTTGTAGTGTTCATCCGGTGTACCCCATGCACCACCTAGGAAAGTTCCTAAAGTGAAAATGCCTTGATCAGATTGACCTGGGTCTTCAGAGTTATCACGTTTGATTTGACCAAACATTTGACCCTGCCAAGTTTGGCTGCTGCGGTTAACCACTTTGTGATTAACAACAATTGGGTATTTACCTTCAGTAAAGGTAAAGGTTTTAATAATTTCAACGCCATCCGCTGTTTTATATACCATAGGTACGCTCAGCGTTTTTGCTGATTGACCATCTTTGCTTGGTACAGCTTTAGCATCGGCTAAACTATATGACGTTTTCTCAACTTCATAATTAGGACGACCATTACGGCTTGAGTCTGGGCCATTTAGACCAACTAAACCAGACTGCGCGACATACGTGCGTTTCGCGTCACTTTCAAGCATAACGAATGGTTCATCGCTATCTTTATTTTTGTCATGATTGAGTAATTCAACACGAACAATATCACCACCTTTTGGACTAATCCAAAGATGATAAAGGTCAGTTTGTACTGAAATAAGCTGTTGACTTACAGGTGCTGTAGTGTCCGTTGCCTGTTGTGCTGTGACATTTGCTTGTGGCAGATCAGATGCGGCAACAGCCGTCTGAGCATTTGGCAAATCTGCAGATACATCCTGTGATACCACGGCAGCTTGTTGCTGCGGTTGGTTCTCGACATTACCGTAATCTTTTTGCCACGCCAAAATGAGCAAATATGCGACAACAAACATGGCACCGAGAATTGCAATCCTGGCCCATTGTTGCATATCTATTACCCCAAGTGGTTAGAGTGTTTTTGGTTCAATAAACGATCACGAAAGGGTACAGCAACAAGACGCTTTTGAGAATCAGAATCTATTTGCTGAAAGGAAATAAAACGAATTGCTTTAAATGGAACAGGATCATAACCCGATCCTCCCCAAGGATGGCACCGGCAAATACGTTTTGTAGACAACCACACACCACCGACAGCACCATGTGTCTGGACTGCTTCTAAAGCATATTGAGAACAAGTTGGAATATAACGACAACGAGGTCCAAGTAAAGGACTAATCGCAATCTGATAGAAACGAATGAACCAATGCAGTAGACGTACCATTGGCCATCTCTACTTTTGTGGAGAGGGAACTATTTTAGAATGCTTTTTGGCAAGGCGTTGTAACTTCTGCCAAGCAAATTGTAGTTGCTGGTACAATTCGGCATTAGGTATAGCTTCAATTCCCATTTTGGGCATGACGACAATATCTAATAAACCTAATTGATGTTGGTGCAAGCGAAAGCTTTCGCGAGCAAGTCGTTTTACTCTATTTCTTTCGTGTGCGCGACGCACTTTCTTTTTAGCAACAACTAAACCCAAACGGCTATTTGGCAGTTCGGAATGTTTTGCTAGAAATAAGAAATGGGGCTGATGCACTTTAAAAAGCGCACCATCAAACACACCTTTGTAATCGGCAGCACAGCGTAAACGAACCTCTGTGCTATAGCCGCAAAGTGTTGTCATCACACCCAAAACCGTCAAGCGTTAACTGATTAAACAGTTAAGCTATGACGACCTTTTGCACGACGGCGAGCTAATACTTGACGACCAGCTTTAGTAGCCATACGAGCACGGAAACCATGAACGCGCTTGCGCTTTAATTCAGATGGTTGAAATGTACGTTTCATATCGAAACTCCAAAAATGATCTTTCTATAAAGGTCCGCGATTTTAGTGCTCATTGCTTGAGCTGTCAATGAAAAAGGGCAAATGTTATCAAATTAGATTGTAATATTTTCTTAAACATTAAAATGATTGTCCTATATAGAAAATTAAGAATGTACAGTTTTTATTATTCTATATATTTGATATTAATGGATAAATTAAATATCAACAACGATATTAACATACTTATCCACAAGTTTATACATAGTTTGTTAATAGCTTATATTTTTGATTTTAAATTTATTCCATTTTAAGACTTATCCACAAAAAACATTGTGCTTATAAATAAATTTAAATTTATAAATTTAATATTATTATTATTAGGAAGCCTAATTTCTATGGATAAGTGACTTTTTTTAATAAAAAACATTTACTTAGATTGTGAATAACTATGTTTATATTAATTGAATACTTTGGGGATAAGTTTTTGATATATTTTATCCACAACTTTCGGGTAAACTTATCCACATGGTGGTTTAAATTTAAAATTGAGCTTTTTTTAGCAAATTAATGTCATTAGTCATGACAGATGTGGATAACTTGGTTAGAATGGCGACCCGCTTAGGTTTGGGGCGGTCAGTTTTCATCTGTTAATGGATATATAGGGGTTTCACATGCTTTGGACAGACTGTTTAGATCGCTTGCGCCAAGAGCTATCTGGAAATGTCTTTACGATGTGGATTCGCCCATTAGTTGCAGAAGAGGCTCAAGACTGTTTACGCCTATATGCGCCTAATCCTTATTGGACGCGTTATATTCAAGAACATCATCTTGAATTGATCTCAATTTTGGCAGAACAGCTTTCTGAAGGGCGTGTGCGTAAAGTTGAAATTTTAGTTGATTCGCGTCCTGGTGCAATTTTAGCGCCTAGTGAACAGCCTGCAACGAGCACAGCAGCTTTACAAAATCCTACTCCTGTATCTACACCGACCAAAGCTAAAAAAGACAAAGATGAAGCAGCTAAAGCAAATCGTAAGCGTCTTTTAAATCCCTTATTCACTTTTTCACTGTTTGTGGAAGGTCGTTCTAATCAAATGGCTGCTGAAACGTGTCGTAAGGTTTTAACGCAATTAGGTGAGCCGCAACACAATCCGTTATTTTTGTATGGTCCAACTGGCTTAGGTAAAACTCACCTCATGCAAGCGGTAGGCAATGCATTGTTGCAAGCGAAACCAAATGCACGTGTGATGTATATGACTGCTGAGAGCTTTGTGCAAGATTTTGTCACATCATTGCAAAAGGGTAAGGTCGAAGAATTTAAGAAAAATTGCCGTTCACTGGATTTATTACTTGTCGATGATATTCATTTACTTGCTGGTAAAGAAGCGAGTTTAGTTGAATTTTTTTACACTTTTAACGCATTACTTGATGAATCAAAACAGATCATTTTAACTTCAGATCGCTATCCAAAAGAGTTGACTGAACTTGATCCACGTTTGGTTTCACGTTTTTCTTGGGGATTATCGGTTGGTGTTGAGCCCCCTGATATTGAAACACGGATCGAAATTTTACTGAAAAAAGCAGAAAGCACGGGTGTAGAATTACCGCGTAATTGTGCTTTATTTATTGCACAACAAGTGGTCGCTAATGTTCGTGAACTCGAAGGTGCTTTAAATAAAGTTGTGGCAATTTCACGCTTTAAAGGCACGTCTATTGACCTAGATGTGGTGCGTGAATCACTCAAAGATGTACTTGCGATTCGTGCACGTACCATTAGTACTGAAAACATTCAGCGTGTAGTAAGTGAGTACTTCCGTATTCCACTTAAGGAATTGGTTGGACCTAAACGTACCCGTATTTATGCGCGTCCGCGTCAATTGGCTATGGGTTTATCACGTGAACTTACTGGCGACAGCTTTCCTGAAATTGGTATGGCTTTTGGTGGGCGTGATCATAGTACGGTCATGCATGCCTGTGAAAAAGTGCAAAGCTTACGCCAAGAAGACCCTATGTTTAATGAGGACTATAAAAACCTACAGCGCTTGTTACAAAGCTGATTAAGTTTTATTCAATTGCTAGACCTTGCAATCACGTAAGTTCTACCTCATATTACTCATCGAAAAATTTCATCTTCAGTTGTTAGAGGAATGTATTGTGCGTTTAAAAATCGCGAAAGAAAGCTTATTGAATGTTCTCTCTCACGTTGTGGGCGCGGTAGAACGTCGCCATACTCTGAATATTCTATCTAACGTTAAAGTGCAGGTGACGCAGCATGCGTTAACGGTCACAGGCTCTGATTTAGAAGTTGAGTTGGTAGCAAGTACAGTCTTAGCTGAAGGTGCATGCTTACAAGCGGGTGAAACGACTGTACCGGCACGTAAATTGGTTGATATTTGTAAATCTCTACCGAATGGTGCTTTTGTTGATTTACATGTCGCTGAAGATCAGCGTTGTGTTTTAACCTCAGGGCGTAGTCGCTTTGTGTTAGGCACATTGCCTGCTGAAGATTATCCGCTATTAACTACAGAAAGTACGCAAGGCACGCAAGTGACCGTGACACAACGTGAATTAAAACGTTTGTTTGAAAAGACTGCTTTCGCGATGGCAGTGCAAGATGTACGTTTTTACCTAACAGGTACCTTGCTTGAAGTTGAAGAGAATCAATTGCGTGCGGTGACCACAGATGGTCATCGTTTAGCCTTGTGTGAAACAGTCGCTTCATCGAATGCTACACAGCCGATGCAAGCGATTGTGCCACGTAAGGCAGTTGCTGAGTTGCAGCGTTTACTCAGTCTTGAAGATGAACAACTGTCTTTGTTGATTGGTCGTGAATTACTTAATATTACCATTAGCACGCCAAGCCGTGACAAAGAACAACCAGATATTACCGTGCGTTTCACAACCAAACTCATTGATGGAAAGTTCCCTGATTACCGTCGTGTGATTCCACGTGGTGGCAATAAAACAGTTGTGATTGGTCATGATGTATTTAAACAATCATTGCAACGTGTTTCGATTTTAAGTAATGAAAAATTGCGTGGTGTGTTCTTAATCTTTAAGCAAGATGCGTTGCAATTGCGTGCCAATAACCCTGAGCAAGATGAAGCAACCGAAGAGCTTGCAATTCAGTACACTAGCGATGAATTGGAAATGTCGTTTAACTCGCAATACTTACTTGAAGTACTTAATGTCCTCGATGGTGAAGATGTATCCATGACCATGACAGAAGCCAATCATTCGGTATTGGTACAAGATGCGATGCATCCTGATCAGACCTATGTGGTCATGCCAATGCGTGTTTAAGCGTTTAGATTTATGCAGATCACGCATTTAAATATTCAACGTGTTCGAAATTTAAAAACGGTTGCGCTCCAAGAGTTGCAGCCGTTTAACGTCTTTTATGGGGTCAATGGTTCGGGTAAAACCTCTATACTTGAAGCGATCCATTTGCTGGCTACAGGTCGCTCATTTCGAACACATATCCCCAAACATTACATTCAGCAGCATGCCCAAGATGCGATTGTTTTTGCGCAATCGGTAAGCGATAAAATTGGGATGCAAAAGCTGATTTCGGGTGAACAGATCATTAAACTCAATGGTGATCATATTGCCACACAAGGTCAGCTAGCACGTTTACTGCCATTGCAAATGATTGATCCATTAAGCACGGATATTATTGATCATGGTGCTAAACCACGTCGTCAATTACTCGATTGGCTGATGTTTCACGTGGAACCTGATTTTTATCAAACATGGCAATTTTATTCACGTGCCTTAAAACAACGTAATAGTCTACTTAAAAATCAGCGTAACTTAAGTTTGCAAGACTTAGAGCCGTGGAATGAAATACTGAGTCGTTATGGTGAAATGTTACATCTACAGCGTTTAAGTATTGTGGAACAATGGCAGCAGTATTTGGCTCAAGATTTGGCATATTTATTGCCGAATGTCGAGATCAAACTCGATTACCAAGCAGGCTTTCATACTGAGCTCGGTTTATTGCATGATTTAACCCAGCATCATCAAAAAGACCTTGATCGGCGCTATACTGAATATGGCCCGCATCGTGCTGATCTGCGTTTAAGAACGCCAATTGGCGATGCTGATGTGGTGTTGTCACGTGGGCAAAAAAAGCTCTTGATCATTGCCTTAAAACTGTCACAGATTGCAATGCTGCATGGGTGTAATAAGGAAACTGTGGTATTATTAGATGATCTGACGGCAGAATTAGATTTAACCGCACAACAACGTTTAATTGGGCGTTTAAGCCAACTTGGTAGTCAAGTTTTTATTACCACTTTAGACCATGAAGCAGTGCAAACTCACTTACATGATTTGTCTATTTCTTATCAATTATTCAATGTTGAAAACGGTGAGGTTCGCCTTGTCACACAATGATTTACCCATCTTGGGATAGACCTATTTTTTCACTAGGGAGAAACCATGAGTTCAGAAGATCAATCTGTCTCTACTACAGAACAAACCATTGAAAAGGCTTATGATTCCTCTAGTATCAAGGTATTACGTGGCCTCGACGCGGTTCGTAAACGTCCCGGCATGTATATTGGTGATACTGACGATGGCACCGGCTTACACCACATGGTCTTTGAAGTTGTTGACAACTCGATTGATGAGGCTTTAGCTGGTCATTGTGATGAAATTTTAGTGACCATTCACGAAGATGAATCGGTTTCTGTTTCCGATAATGGTCGTGGTATTCCAACCGATATTCACCCTGAAGAAGGGGTATCTGCAGCAGAGGTAATTTTAACCATCTTGCATGCAGGCGGTAAGTTTGATGACAATAGCTATAAAGTATCGGGTGGTTTACACGGTGTAGGTGTGTCTGTTGTAAACGCACTGTCAGAAAAACTGCTGTTAAATATTAGCCGTGCAGGCAAAAGCTACGAGCAAGAATATCGTCACGGTGATCCTGTTTACAAATTACGTGAAACAGGTACAACTGACAGCTCTGGTACCACGGTTCGTTTCTATCCAAGTGCGGAAACATTTAGTCAAACCATCTTTAACGTTGATATTTTAGCGCGTCGTTTACGTGAACTTTCGTTTTTAAACGCAGGTGTTCGTATTGTGCTACGTGATGAACGTATTAACGTAGAGCATGTATTTGATTTCGAAGGTGGTTTATCTGAGTTTGTTAAATATATTAACCAAGGTAAAACCCATCTAAATGACATTTTTCACTTTACCGTGCAAGCAGAAAATGGCATTGGCGTTGAAGTTGCTTTGCAATGGAATGATTCTTATCAAGAAAATGTACGCTGCTTTACCAACAATATTCCACAAAAAGATGGTGGAACCCATTTAGCCGGTTTCCGTGCTGCCTTAACGCGCGGTTTAAACAGCTATATGGATAGCGAAAATATTCTGAAAAAAGAAAAAGTTGTAGTTTCAGGCGACGATGCGCGTGAAGGCTTAACTGCAATTGTTTCTGTTAAAGTGCCAGATCCAAAATTCTCTTCGCAAACCAAAGAAAAATTGGTGTCAAGTGAAGTGAAAACTGCTGTTGAGCAGGCGATGAATAAGTCATTCTCTGAATACTTATTAGAAAATCCGCAAGCAGCTAAAGCCATTGCAGGTAAAATAATTGATGCTGCGCGTGCCCGTGATGCGGCGCGTAAAGCCCGTGAAATGACACGTCGTAAGAGTGCGCTTGATATTGCAGGTTTGCCGGGTAAATTGGCCGATTGCCAAGAGAAAGATCCAGCTTTGTCTGAACTATATCTTGTCGAGGGTGACTCAGCAGGTGGTTCGGCGAAACAAGGTCGTAACCGTAAAATGCAAGCGATTCTGCCACTGAAAGGTAAAATCTTAAACGTAGAGCGTGCGCGTTTTGACCGTATGATTTCATCAGCTGAAGTGGGTACCTTAATTACCGCTTTAGGTTGTGGTATTGGTCGTGAAGAATATAATCCAGACAAATTGCGTTATCACAAAATCATCATCATGACTGATGCTGATGTGGATGGTTCGCATATTCGTACGCTATTGTTGACATTCTTCTTCCGTCAAATGCCGGAATTGGTCGAGCGTGGTCATATTTATATTGCACAGCCACCGCTCTATAAACTCAAAAAAGGCAAGCAAGAACAGTACATCAAAGATAACGATGCACTGGAAACTTACCTAATTTCAAATGCCATTGATGAGCTTGCTTTACATATTAGCGCTGAAGCCCCTGCCATTCGTGGTGAAGCATTAGCTAATGTGATTGCGGATTATCAAACTTCGCAAAAGAGCATTCAGCGTTTAACACAGCGTTATCCTGCAACTTTACTTGATGGTTTATTAGGTCTTGAAGCCTTTAAACTGGATCAAGTGACCGATAAAAACTACGTAGAAACGTGGGGTGAACAGTTACGTCAAGCGATTGCAGCACAGCAAGAAAACTTACGTCCTGAATTGTCTTTAGAGAGCTTTGAAAAGCAAGATGCTGCGGGCAATACCGTGATTGCGTATTATCCACGCCTTACAGTGTATGTTCATAACTTGCCACATGCCTATTTACTTGAAGCGAATTTGTTGGCTTCAGCTGAATATGCACGTTTGTTAAAGAACTCGAAAAGTTGGTTTAGCTTACTTGAAGAGGGTGCTTACTTACAAAAAGGTGAGCGTAAGATTCAAGTATCAACTTTCCATCAAGTATGGCAGCAAATTTTACAAGACTCGCGTCGCGGTATGATGATTCAGCGCTACAAAGGTTTAGGTGAGATGAACGCGGAACAACTTTGGGAAACCACTATGGATCCTGAAAACCGTAACATGTTACAAGTAACGATTGATGATGCGATTGAAGCCGATCGTATGTTCTCATGTTTAATGGGCGATGATGTAGAACCACGTCGTGCCTTTATTGAAGAAAATGCCTTAAATGCTGATATTGATGCTTAATTAAGTCTAAGCATAAAATTTTAAAAAGCGCCTTTCGAGGCGCTTTTTTTATGCTATGTTGCTATCAAAATAAACTAAAAATTTGATTAAAATTGAGGAAAATAATATGGCTATCACTACTTTAGAAAGTATCCGTGATCATTGGGTAGAGGCATTTTTTAATGGCGATTATGCCGCTTTAGCCCAATACGAAGACCAAGACTTTAAAGTAATTTACGAGCAAGAAGGTCGAGTTGAAAGTCACTATACGCGTTATACGCAAATTGAACATGCGGTGCAAAATGGTGTGTGGAAGCCACAAAAACTAGATGTAGAAGCAGAACTATTTGATTTTGATGAAAATTTACAAAAATGCCAAGTACAAGTCGAACTGAGTAATCAACAAAAGATTCAAGAAACTTGGGTGTATACAACCGAATGGAAAATTACTGAATTACGCTTTTTAAAATAATGGATGTTGATAACTGGCATTGTTAAGCTAAAAACTGTGGATAAGTTTTGAGTTATCCACCTTAAATAAAAAAGTCGCTTCAAAATAAAAAGCACCCGAAGGTGCTTTTTACTGCGGATAACTTGGGGTTTATGCACACAAACTGTGGATAACTTTTTGGCAAGTGTGCATAACTTAAACCGAGTATTTAATCTTCAAAAGAGGCTTCGAGTTCTTCAAGTTCCATCATGAGTTCTAACATCAGCTCTTCAGCCTGTTCAACTTTGGCTTTAAGTTCTGTTTGCTCATTCATGAGTTTAAGCAATTCATCTTTACGGCTTGTTTCATAGAGTGCGGTATCACCCAATAAAGCTTCAATTTCGGCTAAACGTGGCTGTAATTTGGCAATTTGTGCTTCATTTTTCTCGATATTTTTACGAATTGGACGCCCCAATTCACGGCGACGCGCAGTTTCTTTACGCTGAGCTTCTTTATCGAGTTTCGAGATGCTAGGTTTAATTTGCACATCTGATTGCACAGGTGCTGCTGGCTTTTGCCCATTTTTAATCATGTCAATGCGGGCTTGACGCAACCAATCAGCATAAGCGACTAAGTCACCATCAAATTCGCGACTACGACCGCCATGTACTAAAATTAATTCATCACAAACGCTGGCCACCAATTGACGTTCATGCGATACCAACACCACTGCACCTTCAAAATCTTGCAGCGCCATAGTCAGGGCATGACGCATATCTAAGTCTAAATGGTTGGTTGGCTCATCTAGAATCAAAACGTTTGGACGCTTCCATACAATTAAAGCTAATGCTAAACGTGCACGTTCACCACCAGAGAAACTCTCAGACGGGGTATCCATGCGTTCGCCACTAAAGCCAAAGCTACCCAAGAAAGCTCGTAAAGTGGCTTCACTGATTTTTTTATCTGCGATACGGGCTAACTGTAACATTGGGCTGGCATTGCCATCTAATGCATCCATTTGATGCTGAGCAAAATAACCAATATTAAGTAATTCTGAATCCTTACGATGACCTTGCATTAAGGCTAAATCACCAACTAAAGCTTTAATTAAGGTCGATTTACCTGCACCATTCATGCCCAATAAACCAATACGGCTGTTGGGGGTAATTTGCAGATTGACATTGGTGACAATGAGTTTGTCGCCATAACCAATATCAGCATTTTCAAGCTCAAGCAGTGGTGAACTCATTTTGGTCGGTTCACGGAAGCTAAAGGTAAATGGCGTATCAACATGCGCCGCCGAAAGCTCTTGCATACGTTCTAACTGTTTAATACGACTTTGTGCTTGTTTGGCTTTGGTGGCTTGGGCTTTAAAACGGTCAATGTATTTTTGTAAATGTGCGCGGGTTTCTAATTGCTTTTCATAAGCTTGTTGTTGCTGTGCTAAGCGTTCGCTACGAGTACGCTCAAAAGTTGAATAGTTGCCGGTGTATAAAATTAATTCTTGATTTTCAATATGTAAAATATGGTCGGTGATCGCATCTAAGAAATCGCGGTCATGCGAGATTAAAACTAAAGTGCCTTCATAAGCTTTAAGCCAATCTTCAAGCCATAAAATTGCATCTAAATCTAAATGGTTGGTTGGTTCATCCAGTAACAATAAGTCTGAACGGCTCATTAGAGTACGCGCTAAGTTTAAGCGCATACGCCAACCACCCGAGAAGCTTGATACATTCAATTCAGATTGATGTTCAAAAAATCCTAAACCTGCCATCAGTTGTGAAGCTTTAGCTGCTGCTGAATAGCCGTCAATTTCATCAAAACGTCCATATAAATGAGCAAGTTCAGAATCATTGAGCGTATCAGGATGGGCCAGTTGATGTTGAATATTCCAATATTCTTCATCGCCCGATAAAACAAAATCAATAGCCTTCATATCCAAGGATTTAATTTCTTGTGCCATATGGGCCACAGTCCATACCGCAGGGCGCGTTAAGCTACCACTGTCAGATTCCATGCCCCCTAAGAGCGCTGAGAACAAAGTGGATTTACCAGCACCATTGACCCCTGTTAAACCAATTTTCCAACCGGGATGCAATTGCATAGACGCTTTTTGAAAAAGAACACGTCCGCCGCGACGTAAAGAAAGTTGCTCTAACTGAATCATGAAATTATCGAACAAAGAAAAAATAGGCCTCATTCTAATGGAATTTAGAAAAAAGCCAAAACCTGAGTGACTTTTATCTTGAGTAAAAAATAAACTTGGCATTTTGCTGCCTTTTAATCTTCAAAAGTGCCCCATATATTGATTATGCTATACTGCATATATTGTCTTAGCCGCATAAGACCACCCAATTCAATAGAGGAATCTCCCCATGACTGATCAAGCGCTTGAGCTGACGGATAGTGCTGCGAACAAAGTACGCCAATTGCGTGAGAGCGAAGGCAACCAAGATTTAATGTTACGCGTTTATGTAACAGGTGGTGGTTGTTCAGGTTTCTCTTACGGTTTTAACTTTGCAGAAAGCCAAAATGAAGATGATGCAGAATTTGTAAATGGCGATGTAAAAATGTTGGTCGACTCACTCAGCTACCAATATCTAGTAGGCTCTGTGGTGGATTATATTGAAGGTTTAGAAGGTTCACGCTTTGTGGTGCAAAATCCAAATGCAACCACCACTTGTGGTTGTGGCTCTTCTTTCTCTATGTAAAGTTGCCGTAAAAAAAGCCCCAAATTTGGGGCTTTTTTATTTAGATACACGTCATGGTACCAAGTACGCGATAACCTGTAGCACCTGTGACCGCAGGCAAATTGCCACTGAGTTGATTAACAAAGCGCATAGCCAGCCAAGCAAAAGCTGTGGCTTCTACCCACGTTGGGCTTAAACCTAAATCGGCAGTGGTTTGTACCGTCCATTGATGTTTACGTAAACGCCAACGTAATTGCTCTAATAAATGTGAGTTATATGCGCCACCACCACAGACATAGACTTCACCAGTTGCCATATCAGAACGATAAATGGCTTTTTTAATCGCGCGTGTGGTGAGTTTCATTAAGGTGGCTTGCACATTTTCTGGGGTATCTTCTAATTCGTTATATTCAATGTCGCTACGCCAATCTAAAATCTGTTCATCCAACCACTCTAAATTAAAGTCTTCACGACCTGTACTTTTAGGTGGTTCTTTAGAGAAAAAATCATGGCTTTGTAAGCGATCAAGTAAACTGCGAATCGGCGTGCCATAAGCAGCCCAATTGCCATTTTCATCATAAGGCTGACCGGTGTAACGCTCGCACCATGCATCCATCAAAATATTGGCAGGTCCGGTATCAAAACCAAAGACTTGATCAGGTTGACCGGCAGGCAACATGCTGACATTGGCAATGCCACCTAAATTTAAAATCACCCGATGAATTGATTCATGCTGAAAAATATCTTGGTGAAAAGCCGGAACAAGCGGCGCACCTTGTCCACCTGCTGCCATATCACGACGACGAAAATCAGAAATCACCGGAATTTGCGTGATTTCGGTAATGATGTTGGGGTCGCCAATTTGTAAGGTAAAACCATGTTCAGGACGATGACGAATGGTTTGCCCATGTGAGCCAATGGCTTTAATTTTTGTTTTATCTAAACCATGCTCTTGGATCAGTTGATTAATGCCATGCCCAATCATGGTTGCCAAAGCTACATCGGCTTTGCCCATACGATCAATTTCGTTGTCGTCAGGTAAAGTCAGTGCCATCAGTTCATCACGTAAATCAGGGTCAAATGGCAAGGTTAATGTGGCATGAAGATGCAGAGGATTAAAAGAAGCAGCAACAATGTCGACACCATCCATACTTGTGCCGGTCATTACCCCAATATAGATCGCTGTCATGATGATTCTAAAGCCTGCAATATGCTGAAAAAGTGTTAGTATATCGCACAAATTGTATAACTGATCTATTTGGATTTTGTGATGTCAAATTTCCTGCCGGCTGAAGAACAACTTGCTCTCATCAAACGAGGCACCCATGAAATTATTTCTGAAGAAGACCTTCTGAAGAAATTAAAACAGAATCGTCCATTAAAAATTAAAGCGGGTTTTGACCCGACAGCACCAGACCTACATTTAGGTCATACGGTGTTAATTAACAAATTAAAAGTATTCCAAGATTTAGGTCATGACGTGTACTTCTTGATTGGTGACTATACTGCCATGATCGGTGATCCAACAGGTAAGAGTGCGACACGTCCACCATTGTCACGTGAACAAGTATTAGAAAACGCTAAAACCTATCAAGAACAAGTCTTTAAAATTCTTGATCCAAACAAAACCAAAGTGGTGTTTAACTCAGAATGGTTTGCGCAAAAAACTGCGGCTGATTTAATTCAATTGGCATCACAGCAAACTGTGGCACGTATGTTAGAACGCGATGACTTTACCAAGCGTTATAACAACCAACAGCCAATTGCCATTCACGAATTTTTGTATCCATTGGTACAAGGTTATGACTCGGTTGCTTTACAAGCTGACGTAGAGCTTGGTGGTACCGATCAAACCTTTAACTTGCTTATGGGTCGTACGCTGCAAGGTCGTTATGATCAAGAAGCACAAGTTTGTATTACTGTGCCAATCCTTGAAGGTTTAGATGGCGTCAATAAAATGTCTAAATCTTTAGGCAACTATATTGGTGTGTTTGATACACCGGGTGCGATGTATCAAAAAGTGCTTTCAATGCCGGATTCTTTAATTGAACGTTACTTTGACCTACTCAGCTTTAAATCTTTAGATGAAATTCAACAGCTATTAAAAGAAGTGGCTGAAGGGCGTAATCCTCAAGAAGTGAAGAAGATTCTTGCCCTTGAATTGGTAGAACGTTTCCATGGAAGCGAAGCGGCTGCCAATGCGCATAAAGGTGCCGGCAACATCATTACCGAAGGTGAATTACCAGAAGGTACACCAGAAGTGACGATTTCACGCTCAGAATTTGGCGGTGAGATGTTCATTGCGTCAATCTTGCGTGCTGCAGGTCTGGTTAAAAATGCGGCCCAAGCCAAAGATGCAGTTGCACGTGGTGCAGCCAAAGTTGATTGGAAAGAAGTAGATGCTTCTTTTGCTGTCAAAGAAAATGTGACCTTAATTGTTCAATCAAGTAAAAAAGCCATTGCGAAAGTCACTTTTGTGGACTAAGCCTATTTGATGTGTTTTAAGTAATTGAAAAAAAGCAGACTTTGGTCTGCTTTTTTTATGACTAAAGTTTTATATTTGTATTTTAAATAAGTAAATTCAAAAAAAACCTTATAAAAACAAGGTTTAATTTTTTCCAAAACCTTGCATTTGAAAAAAAATCTCGTTAGGATGGATTGCATCTTATGACTGTGTAGCACAGTCCAGAGGGTATAGATAAGGACGATTATTCAAGGAAGATCGGTTCACTTTTAGCAAGAATTTAACGAAAATAATTATAATAAGACACACTGGATCGCATTTGATGATCTAACTCAGAGAGAGAGATTTTGGGAGAGATCTCTTTCTTTTTTTATGTCTAGAAAAAGCTCTATGCAACACGTTGTTATTTACAGCGACTCTATGCGCTATTTATATTGAATAAATGCTAGGCGCGGTAGCATTTGTTTAACCAAAAAACCAACCAATAGTGCCGAAATTATAGTGCCTTCACGAATCCCAACAATATACTGCAATCCAATATATGAACTTATAACGGCCAACAGCACTAAAACCATATCACCATAAGATTTACATGAGCCAAAGTTCCAGTTAAAACGTAATGCAAAGGCTTGATACAGTCCTTCGCCTGCCAAAAAGACCAAATTGGCTTTAACCAGCATACATACACCAATTGCAGTGATTATGCAGCTACTTAAACAGTACAACAATTGCTGTATATAGTTATCTGCTTGCCAATTTTGTGTAAGCCACAGTAATACATCAATGCCTAGGCCAAAAATTATACCAATCGGCAGTTGTAGATAACGCGTCCATGTAAATTTATTTCCCAATAAGAGCTTTTGTCCAATAATCATTACAATATGCATTGCAATAGTTAGCACCCCAACCGAAAGTGGCACAATAAAACTATATACATAAGGCAGGGATGAAATAGGCGATGTGCCTAAATCCGAGCGAATAGACAGCACCACGCCAAAAGCCATTAACATCAGGCCGATCAATAACAATGGAAAGCGTAAATAAAATTGCTGAGGCATGACAAAGCAGTCGTTGAAATAAAATATAGTTTAACCAAGCTTAAACAGAGTGAATATGCCGCGAAAGGTTAAAAAAATGCACCTTTAAAGTGAATGATCATTTATAGCTATAATGAAAAAGTGCTCTGATTTAGCTGTTGTCTTAAGGATATATAGTTTTGTAGCAAAACAGATTTAAACTACAGCTATATAGGTGATGTTTAAAAAAACATGTCAAAGCCAAGAAACTTACCTAATTAAGCTAGTATGGATTTGACCCATGACATGAATTTTACTGCATATGTAAAATAAAAGGCCTCAATAAGCCCACAAAAGGGTTGGAAAATAGATTTTTTATAAAGATAGATGAAAAATTGTCCACTCATGAAATAATTACTTAAATATGTCTTGCCAAGCTAAAAAAAGCTCCTATAATGGCGAGCATACCAACGCAATGAAGCAAAATGATTTAGCTTATTAGTTAACATTTTGATTTTAAAGCGTTTGATCTTGTCA
>Ga0172378_10000933_pt1 | contig 26517 bp, 23 predicted proteins | sample GrowelOW332metaG_FD_119755 | JGI IMG/M metagenome (GOLD analysis project Ga0172378, IMG submission 119755) | Groundwater microbial communities from an aquifer near a municipal landfill in Southern Ontario, Canada - Pumphouse #3_1 metaG | ecosystem: Environmental > Aquatic > Deep subsurface >...
AAACAGGTGGTAAAAAGTTAAACTTTGTTGGGCTGTATTGGTCGTTACGCATATATCTTAGTTGATTTATTAACTTGCAAATGTACGTTTTTTTTTAAAATATATGCTTAAATTAGATATTATTAGTAATGTCTAGTATTTTCTTAACCTTTATCAATTTCATTTCAAAAAATAATCGTATCTTCGCACTTTAAAAATACTAAGTAAAAGAATACGAAAAATGTACTCAGAAAACGAAAAAATTGTAAAGGTTGATATTGAGAAGCAGATGAAGTCTGCCTACATTGATTATGCAATGAGTGTTATTGTTTCTCGTGCCCTCCCTGACGTTAGAGACGGAATGAAACCTGTTCATCGTAGAATATTATATGCAATGAACGATATGGGAATGTTTTACAATACATCTACTAAGAAAAGTGCTAGAATAGTAGGGGAAGTTCTTGGTAAATATCACCCACATGGAGATAGTTCTGTATATATGGCAATGGTTCGTTTAGCTCAATCTTGGTCAATGATATACAAACTAATAGATGGTCAAGGTAACTTTGGATCAATTGATAATGACCCTCCAGCTGCTATGCGTTATACTGAGGCACGTTTAGCAAAGATTTCAAATGAAGTTTTAGCCGATATTGATAAAGATACAGTTGATTTTCAAAATAATTTTGATGATAGTTTAACAGAACCTACTGTACTTCCAACCAAAATACCTATTCTATTAATTAATGGGGCTTCAGGAATTGCTGTTGGTATGGCAACTAATATGGCACCTCATAATTTAACTGAGGTTTTAAATGGAACAATGGCATATATCGACAATAATGAAATCACTATTGATGAATTAATGCAATATATTAAGGCTCCTGACTTTCCAACTGGTGGAATAATCTACGGTTATGAAGGTGTAAAGGAAGCATATCATACGGGAAGAGGACAAGTTGTTATGAGAGGAGAGGCAACTATTGAAGCAGGACCGAATGGTCATGATCAGATAATTGTATCATCAATTCCATACCAAGTAACAAAGTCTGAAATGATTCGTCGTCAAGCTCAACTTGCTGATGAAAAGAAAATAGAAGGTATTGCTGAAATTAGAGATGAAAGTAATAAAGATGGAATAAGAATTGTTTATAGATTGAAAAGAGACGCAATGTCTAATGTAGTTTTAAATAAACTTTATCAATATTCTGACCTTCAATCTTCTTTCTCAATTAATAGCATTGCTTTAGTTAATGGCAGACCTCGAATGCTTAATTTAAAAGAAATTATTAAGTACTTTGTTGACCATAGAATTGAAGTTGTTGAAAGAAGAACAAGATACGAACTTGCTGAGGCAGAGAAAAGAGCTCATATTTTAGAAGGTTTATTAAAGGCATTAGATTTTATAGATGAGATTATTGCCCTTATTCGATCATCTCAAACAGTACAAGAAGCAAGAGATTCAATGTCTGAAAAATGGGGATTCTCTGAACTTCAAACAAGAGCTATTGTCGAGATGCGTCTTCGTCAACTTGCAGCTTTGGAAAGAGAAAAGCTACAAAGTGAATACGATGAATTGATGAAATTTATCCAAAGATGCTTAGATATTCTTAATAATCATGATGTATTAATGCAGGTTATTAAAGATGAATTACTTGAAATAAAAGAAAAATTTGGGGACCAAAGATATACTAGAATAGAATATTCTTCTTCTGATTTTAAAATTGAGGATATGATTGCTGACGAAGAGATTGTAATTACAATCTCACATCTTGGTTATATCAAACGTACTCTTTTATCTGAATATAAGGTACAAAATAGAGGTGGAAAGGGATCAAGAGGTGCAAAATCAAGAGACGAAGACTTTATTGAACATATATACACTGCTACAATGCATAATTACATTCTTTTCTTTACAGAAAAAGGACGTTGTTATTGGATGAGAGCTTTTGAGATTCCTGAAGGTACAAAAGTTTCAAAAGGAAGAGCAATTCAAAATCTTATAAGTCTTGAACCAGACGATAATGTTAAAGCATATATTAACACAAAAGATTTAAAGGATCTAGAATATGTAAATAACAATTACATTATTTTATGTACAAAGAATGGTATAATAAAGAAAACTACACTTGCAGCTTACTCACGTCCAAGAATTAATGGAATTAATGCAGTAACTATTCGTGAAGGAGATGTGCTTTTGGAAGCTAAACTAACTAATGGAAACCACGAAATTTTTATGGCACTTCATAGTGGTAATTGCATTCGTTTCTCAGAATCAAAAGTAAGACCAATGGGAAGAAATGCATCTGGCGTGAAAGGAATAACCCTTAGAAATGAAGAAGATTTTGTGATTGGCATGGTTTCTGTGGAGAATGCAGAAAAGGATATACTTGTTGTTTCTGAAAAAGGATATGGAAAACGCTCCGCAGTAGATGAGTATCGTTATACTAATAGAGGAGGGAAAGGTGTTAGAACATTAAAAATAACAGAAAAGACAGGTAACCTTATTTCAATTAAAGATGTTGATGATACTGGTGACTTAATGATTATAAATAAATCAGGTATAACAATTAGAATTGCTGTAAAAGACCTTAGAATTTTAGGTCGAGCAACTCAAGGAGTTAGGCTAATTAAGTTAAAAGGAGATGATGAAATTGCTGCTGTATGTAGAATTGACGCTTCTGATGATGATGAGGATATTGAAAGAGTAGCTATTGATGGGGAAGAAATCATTGATGATGGAATAGAAGATATTGAAGAAATTGATGATGTTGAAGAAGTAGAGGAAGAGGAAATAGAGGAAGCTGATGAAGAAATAAATGAAGACAAAGAATAAAAAATACATTTATTAAATAAAATAACACCTGAAAAAGATGAAAAGAATAATTTTATTTCTAGCATTTCTAGTATTTGGAATAAGTGCTAATGCTCAAACAATGAAGGTTCAAAGTGCCTATGCTGATATGAAAAACAAGCGTTTGGCACAAGCAAAGAAGAATATTGATGCAGCATGTGAACATGAAAGTACAAAATCTGATGCAAAAACATGGCATTATGCTGGCTTGATTTATGCAAAACTAGTTGAAGTATCTCAAACAGATGAAAAACTGTATAAAAAACAAAAAATTGATATTCCAATTCCTGAGCTTGCACAAAAATCGAGGCTTGCATTGGAAAAATCTATTGAAATAGAGAGAGTAGCTCAAACATCAGAGTTCGTAGGAGCAAACACAAATACTTTGAACTATGTAATTATTTACCAATTCGATATTGCTTTAAACACATTTAACTCGGGAAAATATGCAGAATCAGTTCCGCTTTTTGAAGAAGTTGTAAAAGGCGCCAAAGCTGCAAGAAATAAAGAAGTTGAAATGAAGTCTGATTTCTGTATTGCAATGGCTTATGATGCAACAAAAGAAAAAGATAAAGCAGTTGAAATGTATCGTCAACTTGTTAAACAAAATACAAAAGAAGAAGCTGTATATATTAACTTATTTATTGCTAATAAAAAATCTAATGAACTAGATAAAGCAATTAATGTTTTGAAAGTAGGAGTAAGAAACCTTCCAGGAAACTATAGATTAATTGGATTGCTTTCTGGTGCATATGTTGAATCAGGTAATAAAGAGGAAGCTGATAAAACAATCGCAACCCTTAAATCTATTGCCGATACTATTACAGAAAATAAACCTTCAGTACTTGTAATTATTGGAGATGTATTAAGAGATGCTAATAATAATGCAGAAGCAATTACTATGTATAATCAATCCTTAGAATTAAAACCAATTCAAACTGAGGCAAATTATGGCTTAGGAGTATTATATTTTAATTCAGCAGTAGATTTAAAAGAAAAGGCAGACAAACTTCCATTTGATGCAACTAAAGAGTACGACAAACTTCAAAAAGAATCAAAAGGAAATTTCTCTTTAGCAATACCATATTTTGAAAAAGTATTAGCAATAAAATCAAAAGATATCAACACATTAAATGCTTTAAAAATTATCTATTCAAGATTGGAGATGACAGATAAATATAAAGAAGTTAATGCAGTTCTTGATTCACTTAGATAAAAAATATTACAAACCAAATTTAATAAAAAAGCTCTCAATTTTAATTTATTGAGAGCTTTTTTTAATTTTTTGAATCCCCGTTTTATTTTATTGAATCCCTGTTTTAATTTCCTAGATCTTTGTTTCAGTAAATTCTTTCTTTGTATTGTTTTATTTAACCTTTATATACGAAATTCAATTTAAAAAATCAGTTTAATTTTTATTTTAATGATTTTAGTTTATATTTGCAGTGATATTCTGAGTGATAAATTAAAATAATTACTACAATGGAAGCAAAATTCTATAGTTTTAAGGCTAATTCTATACTAGGACAAGAAATAAGTATGGAAACTTATAGAGGCAAAACAATTTTGGTTGTAAATACAGCAAGCAAATGTGGATTTACGCCTCAATTTGAAGGTTTAGAGTTATTGTATCAAAAATATAAGGATAAAGGCTTAGTAATTCTTGGTTTTCCTTGTAATCAATTTGCTAATCAAGAGCCAGGTGATGATAAATCAATTTCTGAGGGTTGTTTAATTAATTATGGTGTAAGCTTCCCAATGTTTTCTAAGATTAATGTTAATGGATCCAATGCTCATGAGATTTATAAGTATTTAAAAAAGGAATTGGGCGGTTGGTTTGGTAATAGCATAAAATGGAATTTTCGAAGTTTTTAATAGATAAGAATGGTAAGCCAATTGAAAGGTTTGCGCCTTCATTTCAGCCAGAAAGAATTGATCTTATTTTAGAAAAACTGCTTAAATAGTTTTTCTTATTGCATAAAAGTAAATTGAATTAGATTGGCTCCCATTTGAAGAGCTTTTAATCGGGATTGTGGTGAGTCGTTATGAACTTCTTCATCTTCCCATCCATCTCCTAAATCTGTTTCATAACTAAAAAAGCAAATTAGTCTTCCTTCCCAAAATAGTCCATAACCTTTTGGTGGTTTACCGTCGTGTTCGTGAATTTTTGGTAATCCATTTGGAAATTGATACTTTTGATGATAGATTGGATGGTTAAAAGGTATTTCAACAAATTCAAGCTCAGGAAATACTTTTTTCATTTGTGGCTCTATAAATTTTCTTAGTCCATAGTTGTCATCAATATGCAGGAAGCCTCCCCCAAGAAGATAATTTCTTAGGTTTTTTGTTTCTTGGTCAGAAAATATAACATTTCCGTGCCCTGTTAGATGGCAGAATGGATAAAGGAATATTTCTGAACTACCTATATCAATTGTGGCATAGTCAGACGATAGGCTAGTTCCTAATTCTTTATTGGTGAAGTTAATGAGGTTAGTTAATGAGGTTGGATTTGCATACCAATCACCTCCTCCATTATATTTTATTAGTGCAAGAGTGTTTTTTTGCCCAAATGATGTTATTGATAAAACTATTAAGGCTAATAGTATGATTGTTTTTCTCATTGATTTAGTGAATGAATGATATTTACAACATATATTCCTGCTGTTTCAGTTCTTAATCTTTCTTTTCCAAGTGTTATTGTTTGAAAATTATTCTTTATAGCTTCTTCAACCTCTTTTTCAGAGAAATCACCTTCAGGTCCAATAACTATTAATACGCTTTCTTTTGGTTTATAGATATCTTTAATCTGATTTCTATTATCGCCAATGCAATAGCCAATTAATTTATTTTTTTCTGTGGAGTTATTAATTACTTGGAGTAGGGGAGTTGGGGAGTTGAGTTTTGGCATATAAGCTTTAAGTGATTGTTTCATTGCTGAAATAATTATCTTTTCTAGTCTTTCATGCTTAAGTACATCTCTTTCTGAATGCTGACAAATAATAGGAGTAATTTCATCTATTCCTATTTCGGTTGCTTTTTCCAAAAACCATTCTATTCTTGATATGTTTTTAGTTGGAGCAATTGCAATATGTAGGTAATAGTCTCTTTTATTATACTCCTCTTTTGTATTTACTATTTTAACTATACATGCTCTTGGATTGGCTTCAAGAATATCTGCTTCAAAAAGATTACCCTTTCCATCGGTTAAATGAACTTTATCGCCTTCTTTTTGCCTTAGGACCTTAATTAAATGTTGCGATTCTTCCTTCCCAAGAGTGAATATTTGGTTAGGATTTATATCAGGACAATAGAATAGTTGCATTGATTTACTTTATAAACTATATGCTACACCAATAGAAGCAAAAATATTTAATAAACCTTGAGTTGTAACTTTTCCAGAGGTTTCACTTAATATAGGTTTGCCTGATTGATTTCTATAATAGAAAGGAGTCATTGCTTCGAAAGTATGTCCTCCAGTATAATCAACACCAACTTGAGCTCTTAATCTAATATCTCTATTTAGTTCATACATTCCACCAATATATGCTTTTGCACAAGGTAATACATGTGTTATTTTTATTTCATTTTCTGCATTATAATATGAAATAAGTTCATTTTTATAGTCTTTTTCTCTAAGCATCATTTTTATTCCGGCATCTAAGCCAAGGAAATAATGCATTTTATTTTTAGTTATATAGAAATTATATGATAGCATTACAGGAACATATCCAAAGCTATTATATTTTGAAAAAGTAAGGTTATAAGGTGTTCCTATTGGTTCAACGTCAAAATTTGCTCCTTTAAAATATGTATATCCTAAATATAATCCCAGACCATAAGCTGTTGTTGTATAACCTTTCTTTCTTCCTGATTTATATTGATAAGCAACATTGAAGCCATAACCCAATGGATTAAGATCTGCATTTTGCCCCATCATCATATTTCCTTCAGTGTTTAGCATAATAAAATATTCTGGTGGCGTTGCCATATAGTTTCCCTTACGCCAATCTTGAGAAAATACATTGATTGCAACAATGTTAATTAAAAAGAAAAACAAGATTTTTTTCATACCAATTATATATTTAATTGTAATTTATCATTAATTCAGCGTGCCAAAATTACGAATAATATTTGAAATTGCAAATTTTCTTTTATCTTTGTAGCAAAAATAATATGAATAATAGAATTTGTGATATACTTAATATTAAATCTCCTGTAATTTCAGGGGGAATGGTATGGTGTAGTGGATGGGAGTTAGCCTCTGCAGTAAGTAACGAGGGTGGTCTTGGGTTAGTTGGTGCAGGTTCAATGACTCCTGATGTATTAAGAGAACATATTAAGAAGTGTAAACTTGCAACAAATAAAACTTTTGGGGTAAATATTCCTCTAATGAATCCTAATTCTTCAAAACAAATTGATATAGTTATTGAAGAAAAGGTTCCTGTTGTTTTTACTTCAGCTGGTAATCCTGCCACATATACTCAAAAATTAATCGATAATGGAGTTAAAGTTGTGCATGTTGTTGCAAATGAAAAGTTTGCACTTAAAGCACAAGAGGCAGGTGTTTCTGCCATTGTTTGTGAAGGATTTGAAGCTGGAGGTCATAATGGGAAAGAAGAAACAACAACTATGGTATTAATAAATCAATTGGTTGGTAAACTTAATATTCCAATTATTGCTGCAGGAGGAATTGCAAAAGGAGAACAAATACTTGTAATGATGGTTTTGGGAGCAGAAGGAGTTCAGATAGGTTCACTATTTGCCGCAAGTAAGGAGTCCTCAGCTCATATAAACTTTAAACAAGCAATAGTCGATGCTACTGAAGGAGATACAATGCTCTTTCTTAGAAAGCTTTCTCCAACACGCCTTTTGAAAGGAGGTTTCTATCAAAAAATACAAGAAGCAGAACAAAAAGGAGCTTCTAAGGAAGAATTATTAGAAATTATTGGAGTTGGAAAAACAAGGATAGGGATGTTTGAAGGCAATGTGGAAGAGGGAGAATTGGAAATTGGACAAGTAAGTTCTTTAATTAACGAAATAATGAGTATTGAGGACATTTTTACAAAACTTAGAAAAGAATATTCTGAGGCTCTTGTAAGAATGCAGTCAATAAACAAATCTATTTAACAATATAATAACAAATAATATGCAACCAGATTTTATTTTTGAAACAAGTTGGGAAGTTTGTAATAAGGTAGGAGGAATTCACACCGTTATTTCAACTAAAGCAAAAACGCTAGTCGAAAAGTATAATGATAATTATATGTTGATTGGTGCTGATATTATTAGAGGGAAGGGGCAAGTTTCAGAGTTTGAAGAGGATACCTGTATATTAAAAAGTTGGAAAGCTTATGCGGAATCTAAAGGTCTAAGAATTAGAATTGGGAGATGGAAAATTCAATCAGAGCCTTTGGTTGTTTTGGTTGATTTTACTCATTTTTTTGCTCAAAAGGACGAGTTGTTTGAAGAGTTTTGGAAAGAATATGGACTTGATAGCATAACAGGTCAATGGGATTATGTTGAGCCTGTTTTGTTTGGTTATGCTGCTGCAAAGGTTATTGAATCTTATTATGAGTTCTATTTATCTTCGCAAGATAAAATTATTACTCAATGGCATGAATGGATGACTGGCTCTGGTATTCTATATCTTAAAAAGCATTGTCCTCAAATTGCAACATCATTTACAACTCACGCCACAGTTTTGGGAAGAAGCATAGCAGGAAACAATCTTCCTCTATATTCAGAACTTAAACATTATGAACCAAATCAAGTTGCTGACCAGTTCAATGTTAGAGCAAAGTACTCATTAGAGAAAATATCTGCAAAAAATGCTGATAGCTTTACTACTGTTAGCGAACTAACTAATTACGAATGTAAGCAGTTTTTTGGCAAGAGTGTTGATATTGTAACTCCTAATGGGTTTGAACCAACCTTTGTTCCTAATAAAGAGAATTTTGAAGGGAAAAAATTAATTGCAAGACAAAGAATAACTAATATTGTTCAAGCTCTAACTAATCAAAAAATTGATGATAATGCATTATTGATAATTAATAGTGGTCGTTATGAGTTTAATAATAAGGGAATAGATGTTTTTATTAATGCAATGGGAGAGTTGAATAGGAAAAAACTAACACGACAAATTGTTGCTGTTATTGCTGTACCAGCTCATAATGTTGATATATATAAATCTTTATTAGGGAAAATTGATAATCCAAACTTTTCAGAACCAACAACTAATCAATACTTAACTCACCATCTATTTGATCCAGAGCATGACCCTATCCTTAGAATAATTAAAAAAAATGAATTAAATAATTCAATAAATGATAATGTTAAGATAATGTTTATTCCTTCTTATCTTGATGGAAATGATGGCATAGTTAATCTTAGTTATTTTGATTTTTTAATTGGATTTGATATTTCTATATTTCCGTCTTATTACGAGCCTTGGGGATATACTCCAATGGAATCGATGGCATTTCATATTCCTTCAATAACTACTAATTTGGCTGGATTTGGTTTATGGATTGAAGAACAAACAAAAGGGCTTAAAGGTGCATTAGCAGTTATTCATAGAATGGATGGGGAAAGTTCTAAGGTTGTAAGTGATATTGTAATAAAAATTGAAGAAACTCTAAATCTTTCAGAAAATGAAACTATTTCATTAAGAGAGAAAGCTTTCGAAATATCTCAATCAACTCTTTGGGATAATCTTATTCAATATTATTATAAGTCTTATGAGATTGCTCTTTTAGAATCTGAAAAAAGAATTGATCAATACATACATAAACAACCAATAAAAGAAAGGAGTAAATTTATTCATTCTTGGGGAGAAGAACCTTCATGGAAAAAAGTATTGATTGCTCAGTCTCTTCCTAAAAGATTAGAGGGTTTGGAACGTTTAAGCCAAAATCTTTGGTGGACATGGAATGCAGAAGCAAGAGATATATTCTATTTAATTAATGATATTAAGTTTGAAGAATTGAATAGGAGTCCAATTCATCTTATTGAAAATTTAACTCCGCAAGACTTTAACCGATTATTAAATGATGAAGTCTTTATTGAAAAATTAGATTCAGTTGTCCAACAGTTTGATAATTATATTAAAGAAGCAGAAGAAAAAAAAGGGAAATTAGTTGCTTATTTTTCAATGGAATTTGGGATCCATGATACACTTAAAATCTTTTCCGGTGGTTTGGGAATGTTGGCAGGAGATTATCTTAAAGAAGCTTCTGATTCTAATAAAAATATGATAGGTATAGGTCTACTTTATCGTTATGGTTATTTTTCTCAACATATTACCAAAAATGGAGAACAAATATCTCAGCTATCCCCACAGAAGTTTTCTCATCTTCCAATTAAAGCTGTTACAGATGAAAAAGGTGAATGGAAGAAGATAGCCATTAATTTACCCGGAAGAGATGTATATGCAAAAATTTGGTGTTGTGATATTGGAAGGGTACCTCTTTATTTACTAGATACCGATATTGATGAAAACGAGCCAGAGGATAGAGCAATTACTAATCAATTATATGGTGGAGATTGGGAACATAGGCTCAAACAAGAAATTCTTTTAGGTATTGGTGGGGTTAGGATGTTGAAAGAATTGAATATTGAACCAATTGTTTATCATTCTAACGAAGGGCATTCTGCTTTTAATTCTCTGGAAAGAGTAAGAGAAATGATTCATAACAAAAGAATACCTTTTGTTCAAGCAAGAGAAATAATTCGCTCTTCTACTCTTTTCACTACACACACACCCGTTCCTGCTGGTCATGATGTATTTTCTGAGGATTTAATAAGAGCTTATCTCGCACATTTATCTGAAAGTATTGATTTGTCATGGGAAGATTTTATTGCCTTAGGAAGATTTAATAGTTCTGATAAGAATGAGAAATTTTCTATGAGTATCTTAGCTCTTAATTTCTCTCAGGAGGTTAATGGAGTGAGTAAGATTCACGGAAGGGTTAGCAGAGAAATGTTTGCTAAATTTTATCCAGGCTATTTCCCAAGAGAGTTACATATTGATTATGTTACTAATGGAGTTCACCAACCAACTTGGGTTGATAGAAAATGGAGTGCTTTCTATAATGATGTTTTTACAAAAGATTATATTAATGATCAATCCAATCCTAAGTATTGGGAAAAGATCTACTCGGTTGAGGATAAGAGAATTTGGGACTTACATCAATCAACAAAGGCTGACTTAGTTGAATTTATGATGAATAGGTTAAAAAATGAACTTATTAATAGGGCAGAAGATCCAAAATTATTTAGTAAAGTTAAGGAGAGGTTTACTAAAAATGCTCTAACAATTGGATTTGCTAGACGTTTTGCAACCTATAAAAGAGCGCATCTTCTATTTACTAATATGGAAAGATTAGATAGGCTGGTTAATAATATAGAAAAACCAGTTCAATTTATTTTTGCTGGTAAGGCTCATCCTGCAGATAAAGCAGGTCAAGATTTAATAAAAAGGATAATAGAGGTTTCTAAAATGCCACAATTCATAGGAAAAATCATATTTATTGAAAACTATGATATGTATGTTGCTAAGTATTTAGTTAGGGGAGTTGATGTTTGGTTAAATACACCTACACGTCCTTTAGAAGCATCAGGAACTTCGGGAGAAAAGGCTGCAATGAATGGAGTTTTAAATTTTTCAGTTCTCGATGGATGGTGGGCAGAAGGATATAAAGAAGGAGCTGGTTGGGCTTTAGCAGAAGAACAACTTTATAAAGCAGATGAATATCAAAATGCTTATGATGCAGAGATGATATATGAAATATTTGAAGATAAAATAATACCTGCATACTATAATCAAGATGAAGAAGGAGTAAGTAAGGAATGGGTAGGCTATATGAAAAATAATATTGCGAAAATAGCTCCTCATTTTACTATGAAGCGTCAATTAGATGATTATTATAATAAGTTTTACAATAAACTCTTTGACCGTTATGAACTTCTAACTGAAAACAATCTACAGAAAACAAGAGAATACGCTGCTTGGAAGCATAGGATGAGAAGACAATGGAATAAAATTGAATTAATTGACTTACAAGTTCCTGATTCAGTTAATAAAAAAATAAATATGGAGGATGAATTTTTAATAAAATTCACCCTATATATTAATGATATTAATCCTGATCACTTAGGGGCAGAAGTAATTCTTGCAGGGAAAGAAAATGATATAATAAGTGATTTGGAAAAGGTTTACCAAATGGAAATAGTAAATTATTCACATAATAAAATAACATTTGAAATTAAGATACTTCCTTTTGCTGCAGGTGTTTATAACTATAGTATTAGGGTATTTCCTAAGCATACATTGATGCCTCATAGAATGGATTTTCCTCTTTTAAAATGGATATAATGAAAATAATATTAAATTTGCATCTTCAATTAAATTTTGAATCATAATTAATGAAAAGACCAATTAAAAATATACTTGCTATATTGATATTACCTTTCTTTTTAGCTTCATGCCATAAAGATGACAAAAATGCAGAGGTTAATAAGGTTGTTGAAGATTTTTATGTATATCTAAATGAAAAGAATTTAGATAAGATAAAAGAAATATCAACTAATAGAGCTGATAGATACTTCGAATTTGTTTTTACTCTTGGCAAAGATATGGTTACTATCGATTCAATTAATATTATTCAAACCATAATTGAGGGTAATTCTGCAAATATTGATGTAGAGACATTTGATAATTACGGCAATACTATGATTTATCATTGGTATTTAATAAAAGTAAAAGAGAAATGGAAAATTAATAAACTAGATGGATATAAGGCAGAAAAAATATTAACAAAAAAAGATATAGAATATTCAAAGAAAAACAATCCTCCAAAGGATAAAACTGAAAAACTGAAATAATAACTAATTTAAGCTATGATAAAAAGAATATTATATATTATTAATTTAATTTTTGCACTATTTCTTCTTCTAACCTATGCCTCAGCATTTGTTCCTCCTCATATAGCTCCTAAGTTTTCAATACTTACTTTCTTTTATCCAATATTATTATTTATTAATATTAGTTTTATCATTTTTTGGTTGTTTACAAAATGGAGATATATAATTATTCCTCTTATCATTATTCTTATTAGGGTTGATTATATACCTACTCTTTTTGGAATGTCCTCACAAAAACATAGACCTCCAATTGAAAACACTGACATCAAACTATTAAGTTATAATGTATGTTCATTTCATTATAACACAGAGTGGAATGAAAGTAAGGATAAGAAAATTGATTCAATCTTTACTTATATTAAAGAACTAAACCCATCAATAATTTCATTTCAAGACTATCACTCAAAAAGGGATAAGAAATCATTTCATAATAGATTAGTAAATACTTTAGGCTTTAAATATTATTATACCCCAAGATATAATAAGTATAATATTTCTGGGAATATTATCTATTCTAAATACCCAATCATCCAATCAGGAGTTCTTTTTCCAACCAAAGAAGCAAGTAATTCTTATATATACTCCGATATTCAAATTAATGAGCAAACAACCATTAGAGTTATTAATCTCCATCTAACATCTTATCAACTTCAAGACCAAGATAAAGAAGTTTTTTCCAAACTAAAAGGAGGAGAAATAGACCCTAATATGAACGAAAAAACAAAACCAATTCTTCAAAAACTTATATGGGCAAATTCTAAACGAAGTTATGAAGTTGAAGAATTGGAACCTGTTATTAATAAATCCAATATGCCAACAATTGTTATGGGAGACTTCAACGACACCCCATTCTCCTATACATATAAGAAATTATCAAAGAAACTATGTGATGCTTTTGTGGCTAAGGGACAAGGGTTTGGCACCACTTATAATGGAGATGTTCCTGCTTATAGGATAGATTATATTCTATACGATAAAGAATATTTTAAGGTTAAAAGCTTTGAAAGAGAAATACTTGAATATTCAGACCATTATCCAATTTCAACTATGCTAAGCCTTAATCTTCCAAAGAAATAATAATGTTAAGCATAAAAGATAGGTATCAATTCTTTATTGAATATTTCAAAAATGAAATGCCGATAGCAGAAAGTGAGTTAATCTATAAAAACCCCTTTCAACTACTTGTTGCAGTCATCCTATCAGCACAATGCACAGATAAAAGAGTAAATATGGTTACTCCTAAACTCTTTGAGAAATACCCAACACCTGAAGCTCTATCAAACTCAACTCAAGAGGAAGTTTATATTATTATTAGATCTGTTACTTATCCAAATAATAAATCAAAGAATTTAGTTTCAATGGCAAAGAAGCTAGTTGAGAAATTCAATTCAGTTATTCCAGATGATGCAAATAAGCTACAAGAATTGGATGGAGTAGGACGTAAAACAGCCAATGTTGTTACCTCAGTTCTTTTCAACCAGCCTAATATGCCAGTCGACACACACGTATTTAGAGTATCTGCAAGAATAGGACTAACCACAAACGCCAAAACTCCACTTGAAGCAGAAAAACAGCTAACAAAACATTTTCCTAAAGATATAATTCCAATTGCTCATCATTGGCTAATCCTTCATGGAAGATATATCTGTATAGCACGAAAGCCAAAATGTATAAAATGTGGACTAAAATCAATCTGTAAGTACTACGAATCAACTCAAAAATAATATATGAAAATAAATTGTATATTTGCATTATAAAATTAATAGGATTAAGTTCTAATAGATTTTATTCAAATCCCCTCCCTCAAATTTCATTAAATAAAATGATGCACATCATTTGCATTCTAAAACAATGATTCACGAGTTTTATATAAAGATTTAAGGAGTTAAGTCTTCTTTGCAGAATATTCTTATAAGGATATTTTGTTAGAATTACTTAAATAGATATTTAAAAGGAGGTTTTGACTTCTAAGGAATAAAAATCGAGAATTTAGTTTATTTGTTGAATAAAAGTGTTTGAAAACAAGATAAAATAATAAAAGGTAAAGAAATATCGTTGAATAAGAAAATAGTTTATAAATAATATGTATTTTTGCACACTAATTGAATAGTTGAATAAAAGCTATTAATCATTAAATTGAAATATAAAATATAAATAACAGATATGAAAAAAACAGCATTAGTATTATTAGGTCTTATGGCAGTTGCAATTCTTTTTGAATCATGTGCTCAAAAGCGTTGTGATGCTTATCGTTCAACCAATCGATATAGAGCAGAAAACCTAAGGTAATAAAAGAAAGGATAGGAAGGTAATACTTTCTAATTATTTAGAACAAATTACTTAATTAAGGGTGTAGATATATTATCTACACCCTTAATCTGTTTTTAAGAGAAATTAACTAATAAATCCATTTTCACTTGTATATTTCAGGAATATTCAATTCTAAGCAATTTAAGTTTCAAAATTGAATATTAATAATTTTGAATTGGTACTAAGAAAAATAATCAGACAAACTGATTTACTCAAACACTTAATCTATCTTTTCAAAATTAATTATAGATAGAGTGGGAGAGAGTAGTGCTATTTACAATTGTATATACACATTTGTAAAACGAGGGAACTTCTACAAATGTAACATAGATAACATTGTAGAAGTAGAAGTAGTTTTAAGGTTTCACAAATGTAATCTGTTAAATATTATTAAGAAGCATTGAAAAGACTAAAAATATATCTAAACCAGGTAATTAAACTCTTCACATGATGTAACAGTTCAATAGTTATGTGTATTCTGACACGTCAATCCAGCATCACTAATGCTCAATACAACTATATGATTTATAGGTATGCTATATTAAGTAATGTACAATGTAACTTTATTCATTGTTAAACGTATTAACAGAATACAAATGTAATATTGTTAAATTCAATTTTAGACCTTATTCAGTTTGTTACAAATGTAATTAATTTAGAAATGTAAACAACATGATGCAAGAAAGAATACTTTTATTAATGAAATCTTTTGGAATGAACCCAACACAGTTTGCTGATGAAATTGGAGTTCAGCGTTCATCCATATCTCATATTCTGTCGGGAAGAAATAACCCTTCATTGGATATTGTTACTAAAATACTAAATCGGTTTCCTGAGATTGATTCAAATTGGTTGGTTTTGGGCAAAGGCTCATTGGTTGAAAAATCTAAGGAAAAACTATTGGATATTGGGAATATTGAAATCTCAAAGTCTTCGGAGAATCTTTTTGATGATATATCGGATAATTTATTTACTGATAATCAAATTAATAATCGAAATAAAAAAGATCAAAACACGATTGATGAGTTACAGCGTAAAATAGAAATACTTGAAGGAAGAACTGTTAGTATGCAAAATAATCCTATTAATAAAGATATTGCTGTTTCTTATTCTAAAATTGGAAAAAGTGACGATATTAAAGAGAATATTATTATTGAAAAAAAGGAAGACAGTAACTCAAGTTCAATAACTAATATTAATTCTGATATTCTTAGTTCTTCAATAAATGATTCAAATAAGCATATAAGAAAAATCATAATTCTCTATTCTGATAATAGTTATGAGGAGTTGATTAAAAACTAATATATGTTTAGGCATATTAACTATAATTATTTATCTTTGCAGATTGTTTACAATTATTATTAAATAAGATAGATACATTTATATGATATTTTCTGAAACTGAAATTACCGAGCTAAAAAATAAGATACAAAAATCTAATACAATTACTTTAGTCTCTCATTTTAATCCTGATGGAGATTCAATTGGTGCTGTATCAGCACTTTCTCATTATTTAATATCTCAAAATAAAACTATAAAGGTGATAATTCCTAATGAATATCCTTCTTTTTTGGAATTTGTTATGAAGAATGTTCCCCATATAATTGCATCAAAACAATCAGAAGAGGCAAAACTTGCTTTTACTGAAACAGATTTAATTATATGCTTAGATTTCAACTCTATCACTAGGGTGGGAGATATGCTTAAAGATTCTTTGCTTGAATCTGAGAAAATAAAAGTCTTAATTGATCATCATCTTTATCCTGAAAAAGATAATTTTGATTTGATATTCTCTAAAATTAATGTTTCTTCAACTTCTGAACTTCTTTATGAGGTAATGTTTTTATTGGAAGGGGATAATTCCTTTATAAATAAAAGGATATCTCAATCTCTTTATCTTGGTATTTGCACCGATACTGGAAGTTTTAGTTTTTCATGCAATGAAAGAAGAATTTATGAGGTTGTTGGTGATTTAGTTGATAATGGTGCAGAGCCAGAATTTGTTCATCAAATTGTTTATAATACATATTCTGAACAAAGATTAAGATTATTGGGTTTTTGTTTATGTGAGAGGTTAAGGGTGTTTCCAAAACACGGTGTTGCCTTTATTTACCTTTCTAAGAGCGATTTAAGAAGATTTAATTATCAAATAGGTGATTGCGAAGGGATCGTGAATTATTGTTTGAGCATTGAGGGAATTGAGTTTGGTGCTTTGATTACTGAAAGGGCTGATAGAGTAAGACTTTCTTTTCGTTCAAAACATAATTTTGATGTTAATGTTTTTTCAAAAACATATTGGAATGGTGCTGGTCATAAGAAAGCTGCAGGTGGCCATTCGTTTGAAAAATTAGACACGGTTATTGAAAGATTTATCAAGCAAATTGAAGATATTGAATTAAAGAAAGAAAATGAGAACTAAGTTACATACAATATTATTCCTTTTTATTGCAATATTATTTATTGGTTGTGGTGAAAGCCATAATAATCATTATGCTATTGTTTTAAGAGAAAAAAGAGAAGCACCTAAAGTGGAATCAAAAGAGTCAAAGGTTGATGAAACTCTTCTTAAAGCCAACCAAGTAATTAATGAGAAAGAAATTCAACAAATAAAGGGTTATGTTGAAAGAAGAAATTGGAAAATGACTCAATTGAAAGTAGGTGTTTTTGTTGAGGAATTGGAAAAAGGTCAAGGGGAGATAATAAATTCTAATTCAATCGTTAAATTAGATTGTAAGATAGTATTATTGGATGAAAAAATTGTGTTTGACTCAAAAAAAGATGGAGAGAGAAAAATCAATATGGGCAAGGAACAATCAGTTATTGGGCTTGTTTATGCTTTAGAAGGGAAGGCTGTGGGATCTAAATTAAGAGTGGCAATTCCTTCTTTTTTAGCTTATGGTTTGATTGGTGATGGAGAAAAAATTCCTAAACGAGCAAGTTTGGTTTATGAAATTGAAATTAAAGATGTTAATTAATATTATATACAGATGAAGATTAGGATATTTTACTTATTATTTTTAGCTTGTATTACCTTATTTACTATTAGTTGTAATAAGGATTCAAATACTGATTTTCTTACTACTGATTTAGGATATTCTTTTAAACATTGTACAATCAATCAAAATACTCCAAAAGCCAAAAAAGGAGATATTCTCTATGGTGAGATGGAAATTAGAAAAAATGATTCGATTGTAGTTTATAGTAATTTTGGAAAACCAGAACGTCTATTTCAAATAATTAGTAATGAAAAGGGATCTGTAGATGAATTCTTATTAAATCTACATATTGGAGATAGTGCGATAATTATTATTCCTAGTGACAGTATTTCTAAATATGTACCTAGTATTCTTTCAAGCGGAAATGATAAAATGTATATCTATCTAAAGGTTCAACAAATAATCTCCAAGAGAGAAATGGACGAAACAAAGAATGAGTTATTGGAAATTGAGAAACAAGAGTTTGACACAATTGATTATTACATTGTTACACATTCATTAAATTCCAAAAAACAAGAAAGCGGGCTTTATTTTATTAATATTAATGAGGGTAAGGGAGTAAAGGCAGATTTTGGAGACGAAGTAAAGGTTAATTATTCTGTTTCTACTTTGGATGGTAAGATAATTGATACAAATATTCTTCCTATTGCAAAGAAGGCAAAAATTCATAGCGATTCAAGGAAATATGAACCATTCACATTCTTTTTAGGTGATGATGGTGTTATTGCAGGTTGGACAGAAGGGATATCATTAATGAAACAAGGAGGAAGTGCGAAGTTTATCATTCCTTCTAAATTAGCCTATGGTTCAAAAGCTTTTGGACCAATAAAAGCTAATACAACATTAATATTTGAAGTAACTTTAATTGAAGTCATTAAAAAATAATTATATACAAAATTATAAATAGATTAATATGAAAAGAACAGTTTTATTAGTTGTATGCTCAATTTTTGCTACAACTCTTTTTGCACAAAACCCTTTAGAAGGATATACTACTTCAGAAAAAAAGGTTAATTATCAATTTGTAAAGAGAAATCCCGATGGACAACAAGTTAGGGAAAATGATTTAATAATTGGTAAATTTTCAATTCAGTTTGGAGATTCATTAGTTTCAGATGGATCAAAGATGCAGTCTCAACCTATTGTTAGAACAGATTCTGTTTCAAGAGTATTCCAAGGAGACCTTATTGATGGAGTCTTAATGATGAAAAAAGGAGAAATATGTACTTTTGCATTTGAAAGAGATTCAATTTCCAAACTTTTTGGTGGCAACTTACCACCTTATTTTGTTTCCGGAATGTATGCTTATTGGACTTTGGAAATAGATGATGTTAAAACAGATCAAGAACAAAAAGAAGAAGAGGCTGCCTATCGTAAGGAACAAGAAGTAAAAATGAAAGAACAAAAGGTTTTATCTGATAGTTTATCTAAATTAGAACCACAAATTATTGCAAAGGCTATTAAGGATTATGGTTTTGATAACAAACAAGTTAATGGTGTTTACTTTAAGAAGACATTAGCTAATAAATCAAATACAAAACCAATGGAAGGTGATAAAGTTAAGGTTCATTATATTGGTAAATTTACTGATGGTAAGTTATTTGATACAAGTGTTGAAGAGGCAGCAAAACAGGCTAATACATTCCAACAAGGAAGACCTTATGAACCACTTGAATTCATAATTGGAAAAAGAATGATGATTCCTGGCTTTGAAGAAGCAGTTAAGATGATGAATAAAGGAGAAAAAGCAATTGTACTTATTCCTTCAAACCTTGCATACGGACCAGAAGGTAGGGGGGAGATACTTCCTTCAAGCCCTCTAATTTTTGAACTCGAATTAGTTGAAATTGAAAAAGGTGAATTACCTAAATCTAATATTCAGCCAATTAAAATGAATACCGCACCAAAGAAAAAATAATTTTTTCTTATTAAGTTCTTAAACCAAACAAAATAAAACGTTAGAAATGGAATTAAATCTAAATAAGCCATTAATCATATTCGATATTGAAAGTACAGGAGTAAGTGTTGGAAAAGATAAAATAATTGAAATATGTTTATATAAAGTTTTTCCAGATGGAAATAAAGAAATTAGGACATATAGAATTAATCCTGAAAGACATATCCCTGAGGAAACAACAAAAATTCATGGAATAACAGATGAAGATGTTAAAGATAAACCTACATTTAAACAACTTTCTGGTGAATTAATTACCTTTATAGGTAATTCAGATTTAGCAGGTTATAATTCTAATAAATTTGATGTCCCAATTTTGGTTGAGGAATTTCTTAAAGCAGGAGTGGACTTTGATATATCAAATAGAAGATTTGTGGATGTTATGAATATTTTCCATAAAATGGAGGCAAGAACTCTAAAGGCAGCATACCTATTCTATTGTGGAAAAGACTTAATTAATGCACATTCTGCTGATGCAGATACAAGTGCTACGTACGAAATTTTACTTGCTCAGTTAGATAGATATCAAGGAGTTGAATTTGAAGATAGAGAAGGAAATGTTTCTATTCCTATAGTTAATGATATTAAGGCATTACACGATTTCACCAAAAATCCAAATTGGGTTGATATGGTTGGTCATTTAGTATATAATGAAAGAAAACAAGAATGTATTAACTTTGGAAAACATAAGGGAAAAGTTGCAGAAGAGATATTTAAAACTGATCCTTCATATTTTTCATGGATGATGAATGCAGATTTTCCAATGTCAACTAAAAAAATCATAACTGAAATTAAGTTGAGAAGTTTTAACAATAAATAATTTACTATAACTTTTCAAGTATAAATGCTTATTGGATAATTATAATCCAATAAGCATTTTCTTTTATTATTTCTTTTGATCCATAGATTTCTTTCTTTGTTTCATTTTCATAGATCTTTGTTTTAATTTTTTAAAACAAAGATTCAACAAATTCTTTCTTCGTTATAATTTCAGAGTTCTTTGTTATTTTTTTCATTTTTTATATATCAATAAATCAAATAAATCAATTGAATAATTACAATAATTTAGCATATTTTTAAATCACTAATTGAATTTATAATTGTAATTATGTTAACTAATAATTCTTGTAACCCTACTTTATGTTCAAATTTTTTGAATATTAAAGTTTAGTCTATTAGTTTTAAATTGAATAATTGTTGGTATGATTAAATTGTAATCAGTATTGATATTTTTTAATAAAAGTCAATCAAAAATAAATTTATGGATATAAAACTGATATTAAGCGTTGTGTATTGATTTTAGAGCATATTGTATAAAAAAAGTGTAAAGTTATGATTGGATATATTTTATCAATCAATAACTTTACACTCTTTAATTTACAATTTAGCCTTTTCAACTCACTGTAAATAAATTTTAACAGAATATTATTAAGTAAATATTGTATTTACTTTCTTTTAATAACTGTTTTAACAGCTTCAACTATGTTTTCTGCTTTCAAACCAAATTTCTCCATTAGTTTTTCTGGCTTTCCTGATTCTCCAAACATATCATCTATTCCAATATATTCCATTGGTTTAGGATTTTTTCTTGCTAATAGTTGTGCTATTGAATCGTTTAATCCTCCATTATATTGATGCTCTTCACAACTAACAACACAACCTGTTTTCTCTACAGAACGTAGAATTGCTTCTGTATCTAATGGTTTAATTGTGTGGATATTTATAATTTCTGCATCTATCCCCTGCTCTGCTAAGATTTCACCCGCAACTATTGCTTCCCAAACTAAATGTCCAGTTGCAATAATAGTTACATCTTTTCCTTCATTAATCATTAGGGCTTTACCTATTTCAAATGGAGTATCTTCAGAAATAAATACAGGAACCTTAGGGCGACCAAATCTTAAATAAACAGGTCCTTTGTGTTCAGCAATTGCAATTGTTGCTTGTTTAGTTTGATTATAGTCGCAAGGATTAATAACAATTATATTTGGTATCATTCTCATAAGACCAATATCTTCTAGAATTTGATGTGTTGCTCCATCTTCACCTAATGTAATTCCTGAATGAGATCCACATATCTTAACATTTGTGTTTGAATAAGCTACACTTTGACGAATTTGATCGTAAACTCTACCAGTTGCAAAAGCTGCGAAAGAAGAATAAAAGGCAACCTTTCCGCTTAATGCCATTCCAGCAGCCATTGAAACCATGTTAGCTTCAGCAATTCCTACTTGAACAAATCTTTCTGGGAAGGCCTCCTTAAAAGCTGTCATCTTAACACTTTCAGTTAAATCAGCACATAGTGCAACAACTTCCGAATTTCTTTTCCCTGCTTCTAATAAACCGTCACCAAATCCTGAACGGGTATCTTTATTTCCTAATATGGTATATTTTTTCATTTTAAGTTTTATTTGTTTTCTATTAATATTACTGTTATTTCTCCCGATTCAACTCTAAATTCCTTAATTTTTGTTTGGCTAGTCTGAGTACTTGTTTTTGAACGTGATACTATTTGGTATTCTCCTGGAAGTAAAGTAAGGGTTTCGTTTTGTTTGTCAGAAAGGTTAGCAACAAATTCCCAGTTATTATTATCTTTTATTAAAAGAGTTGATATATAATCTATTGGTTTAGTTATTTGAACGGAACCTGTGGCTGGAATTTCTATTGTTGTGGTTGAACTTTGAGCAATCTCTACATTATTAAGATTTAGTCTTGGTTGTGTCAATACTTCCAAATCATATTTTCCAATAAGGTATTTTTCAGTTGAATTTATGTTTTGAATATTTATTGATTTTTTTTCTTCATTTCTCTTAATTAAAACTCCAACAGGTTTATTATTTGATAGTTCCTTTCCCTTATATTTTAGGACCATAGTGCCTTGAGGGGTATTTGCTGATATTATTGTGTGAGAACCAGCCTTAAGAGAGATGTTTTCAATTCTTGTTTTAGGAATAGTTTGAATTTCTATATCATAACTAATTAATGGATCTATCTCCAATGTGTCAGAAAGCCCTTTTTCATTGAAAGTATGAATAAAAGAATATCTTGGTTTTTTACTTTTGGTTTCATAAAAAATCATTGGAACATTTGTTTCCGTTGGAGATTTGTAATTATCCAGAAGATTTACCTGGCAAGTTGTGCTATAAAGAGCTTGATTTACAATATTATTAAGTGTCTTTGAAAATTCAATCTCATTATTAACTTCAAAATAATTACCAATAAACTTGAATTCATCTTCATAGCCTTTTCCTATTCCAATAATAAAAGGTTTAATAATAGATCCTTCTTTTTGAAGAGCCTTCGAAACCTCAGAAGCATCATCAGAACAATCATCTAATCCATCTGTTATCAAGACTATTATATTCCTACAATTCTTACATTCAGGAAAATCAGTCTTTGAAGCTTTTAAAGAATTAGATATAGGTGATGATCCTTTTGGAACCAACGACTTAAGTTTATCCTTTAAGACTTCTGAATTACTATTAGAGAAAGGTATTTCGAGTTTAGTATCAAAACAATTTTGTTCTGTATAGTTACTTGTGTGACCAAATACCCTAAGAGCTAATTGAAGATTATCTTTATTTTTAAGAGTGTCAATAACATTTGAGAGAATTGACTGAGTAATCTTTATCTTAGTATCACTCTGCCATTTACCATACATACTATAAGAGCAGTCAAGAATAAATAATATCCTTGTCTTTTGATTGGTTGTTTGGGCAAGTTGTCTTTGGTTTCTTTGTTGAGCATTAACACTAAAGACAAACCCAATAGCCAAAATAAATAATAGTATTTTGGTAATGAATCTCATTAATAATCGCCTAAGGTTTCTTTTAATTGAGATAGAGCATTGTCTCTTTGTTCATCGTTTGGAGCAGCACCATGCCAAGTGTTTAAACCTTGCATAAAATCAACACCAAATCCCATTAAAGTATGCATTAAGATAACAACTGGCTTGCCTTTCTTAGTCAAGCCTTTAGCTTCATTTAGTCCTCTTAAGCAATCCTTCATATCGTTACCCTGCATCTCAAGAACTTCCCAGCCGAAAGCAAGAAATTTATCCTTAAGATTTCCTAAGCCTAAGACATTATCAACAGTACCATCAATTTGTGCATTATTATAATCAATAATTGAAATTAAATTATCTAGCTTATTTCCTCCAGCAAACATAGCTCCTTCCCAGATTTGTCCTTCTTGTAATTCACCATCTCCATGAAGAGTGTAAATAAGATGACCACATCCATTCATTTTCTTTGCCAAAGCAGCACCTATTCCAACAGATAGTCCTTGACCCAAAGAACCTGAAGCAACTCTAATTCCTGGAAGCTTGTATTTTGGAGTTGGATGACCTTGAAGAGGAGAACCTAAAGATCTAAATGTTGATAAACTAGATACAGGGAAAAAGCCTCTACGTGAAAGGACACTATACCAAACTGGAGATATATGTCCATTAGATAAGAAGAACATATCCTCTCCTTTTCCTTCCATCGTAAAGTTTTCTGGTTTGCTATCTAATACTTCGAAGTAAAGGGCTGTCATAAGGTCTGTGCAACCCAATGATCCACCAGGATGACCTGAGGAACAACCATTCACCATTCTAACGATATCTCTTCTGACTTGAGAAGCGATATTTTCTAACTCTGCTATTGTTGCCATATAAACTTTTCGTTTTAAAGGTGCAAAATTAGTTAAAAAAAGCGAGTGTATATAATTATTGTAAATGAATTATTAACATGATGCTAATAGGATCAGTCTATCTATTTATCTTATAAGGTTTACTACCCCATCTTTGCCAAATATATATCCATCCATATATTCGCATTTAATAACATAAGCATAGGTTCCCATTTCACATAAACGTCCTTGATAATATCCGTTCCAGCCTATTGAAATATCTTTTGAAGTAAATAAAAGTACGCCAGTTCTATTGAAAATTTTCATTTCATAAGTCTTTAACTTTTTATAGGCTGGTTTAAACGTTGTATTATTATTATTTATATCGTTTGGAGTGAAGGCATTAGGAATAAACAATTCTCTTATTGTTGAAATAGTATCATAACCACTTTCAATAATTTTCTCTTCAATTGTATTTTTGTTGTCAATTGATTGATTTGCTTTTGATAGAGGTTTAATTGAACTTATAAGAAACGGATTAGCTATCTTAGAAGAAGAGTTTTCATTTTCTTTAATTTGAATTTTCTTTTCAGTTGAAATAAAATTGGAATTTGTTTGATTAGTGTTATTTGATTTAACTAAATTATTATCAGAAGACTCATTATTATCAATAAGCATAGCTTTTTTATCTTTATCAACCCTATTTATTACAATAGCTTTAATATCATTATCAATAATGGTCTTTTCTATACTTTCAGTTTTTACTTTTGAGATATTAGTATTATTAGAAATAAGAATATCCTCTTTATCACTCTTTGTTGGAGTAGAAATGTATAGAATGAATATACCAAAAACTAAGATAGCAACCCCAGATATTGTAAATATCGCCAGCCAATTAAATTTGGGTTTAGGGATTTGCGATTTAATATTATCCCAAGCTTCTTTTTGAGGAGCCTCTTCAAAGTTTTCAAATCTGTTTTTTAATCTATTTGACATATATTTATATTCTAATCTATTATAAATTCATTTATTTATCCTAAGTAATACGGTCAGTTAATAGAGTTTTTAGTTTTTGTTTAGCCTTAAAGTTTTGTGACCTTACACACTCCTTAGATACTTCAAGAAAACTAGCAACTTCATCGTAAGAATTTCCTTCAATCTCAATCATATTAAAAATAATTCTTTGCCTATTTGGTAGTTCTTGAATAGAGTCCAATATCATTTTAGATGAAAACTCATCATAGAAAGAATCATTATTAATTACTTCAGAAGGAATATCAATATCATCGGTTGAAATATGCGAGAAACTCTTATCATAACGATAAAAATTCAAGGCTTGATTAATAAAAATCTTTCTAAGCCAAGCTTCAAAAGAGCCAAAAGGCTTATACTTATCCATACTGTTAAAGACCTTAACGAATGAATCTTGAAAAACATCTTGAGCATCTTCTCTACATCTACAATACCTTAAACAAACCCCAAAAAGCTTCTGAGAAAACATATCATATAGAGCTTTTTGGGCTTTGGGATTTCCTTTTTTGCAGCCTTCAATTATATTATCCAAGTCCATTCAATGTATAGAACACTATGATTATAATAAATGTTTACTTTTGATACGAAAAAAAACAAAGCAATTCTCTATAAGCCGGGTTCTGTGTCCTTAAAATAAGGCTTCTATCATTAATCTAGGACTTATCTCACGATAAGCCTCAAACGACCTACCCCTCAGCCATTACGAGCGAGCAACTCTAGGCTGATATATTTGGTCTTTCAACCCATAAGGTTTACCCCAACAACCTATTACTAAGTCATTGCGTGAGCTCTTACCTCACATTTTCACCCTTACCCTATTACTAAGGCGGTTATTTTCTGTGGCACTTGCTGTCAATACA
>Ga0172378_10000936_pt1 | contig 26483 bp, 24 predicted proteins | sample GrowelOW332metaG_FD_119755 | JGI IMG/M metagenome (GOLD analysis project Ga0172378, IMG submission 119755) | Groundwater microbial communities from an aquifer near a municipal landfill in Southern Ontario, Canada - Pumphouse #3_1 metaG | ecosystem: Environmental > Aquatic > Deep subsurface >...
AATTTAATATTTTTAATTTCAAAAAATAAATTTGAATATATTTATTTCTTGCTAACCTCTCTAAAAAGAATATGTAAAAGAAATTTAAGTGTTAATAGAAATTTCCATTTCAACAAGATCAATAATTCAAACAATTATTTAATTATTAAAATCCTTTTTACTTTTTCTCTTTATTAAAGGTTTAAATTTATTTATGTTCCTAATCTTAAAACATTTTATTCAAAAACTTAAAGTTGAACTTAGAAAATAATTTTTCTTTACTTAAGGGTTGTACCTAAACTCTTTTCAATAACAATCCAAATTTTGAAATCGCATAGTGAGAAAAGAAAAATGTTTTCACTAAAAAAGAGGAAAAAAATTTTATGTGTAAAAGATTTTGTTTAAATTGATAAAAAACAATTTAAGTAATTTTTAAACAACCAAGATATTCTAAGGAAGACCACCATCGATTTGTGAAATCTCCTTGTTGAGCTGTGAAGGCTGCAAAAATATGAATATAATAACTTCCAGGTTGAGTTACTGAAAATTGGGAATAATCTGATTTTAAATCAGATTCACTTAAAGAAGAATCTGATGACAAAAAGTTACCTCGATTAAATCTATATAAATCAAGTTGAAAATCATCAGTAACAAATTCATCATCATCATCATTATCTCTTTGATAAGTTACTATATAGGATCCAGAGTCTTGCTTTAGAGTAAAAGAAAAATCGGCATATATTATTTTTTCATCACTTGTTATTTCATCACTTGTTATTTCATCATTTTGTAATTCTATTAAATCATGATAGTAAGGTGAAACCAAATCATCTTCCTTAAAATTAAATGCATACAAATCGTAAGGTTCGTCATCATCACCAATATAACCAATAACAGAATCCTTGGTTATATTACTTGGTCCTCCAATAGTTCCTATTCCAGTGGAACCTATGAATTTATCTTTAAATTCATCTTCAAAAGTATCGGTTGAAATTGTATCTAGAGCTGAGAGGAAATAAAAATATACCATTGAAATACCATCATCTAATTTATCTAATTTATCTAATTCAACTGTATCATTAATTTGAAGCGTTGCGGTAATTTCGGTTTTATCCTCGTTGTTTGCAGAGGTAAAATTATAATCATCATCATCTTCAAGATAAAAATAATTTGGAATTCCGCAAGAAATAAAAAAAGACGCCAGGATAATAATTGTTATTATTATTTGACATCTTTTTTTCATAAAAGTTTTCCTTTTACTTAAAGTACGCTAATTCTGTTTGAAGCTAATTTTGCATATTCACTAGTTGAAAACTGGTCTACAATTTGTTGGTAAGTAGTTTTTGCTAGAGGGGCATCTTTTAGAAAAGTTTCATACAAACGAGCAGTGCTAAACAAAGATTTAATAGAAACAGGACTGTCATTGGAAAATTCATCCCAAACTTGTTTATACAAATCAAGTGCAGCTTGTTGATCATTAAGATTTTCTTTCATAGCTCCTGCATTAAATAATGCAATTGGAGAAAGATAAATCTTTTTATTATTCTCATAACACTTCATGAAATAATCATAAGCATTTTCAAAGTCACCTGAATTAAATTCTGTTAATCCCAATAAATAAAAAGCTTTTGTTCCAGAATAAGATTTTTTTCCAGAAGAAGCTATTTCCTCTAGAGAAGTAATCATATCAGCAACTTCTTCAGGAGTAAATTCTGAATCCTGAAACAAAACCCCAATCTCATCTTGCTTTTGAGCAATTTGAATCTGAAGATTTTGTTCCCGTTTATTACTAGAATCAACAAAAATAATCAAAACCAAAAGTACAACAAGGATTATTGAACCAACAATAGCTAACTGTTTTCGGTAATTAACAAAAAAGTTAGAAATTTTTTCTGATATTTTTACCTCATTTTGATTTTTAGGTTCTGTATTTTTTATTTTTGCCATTATAATTAATCCTCTTTATTAGCCAAGAAATCTGCAATTGTTACTCTGTCTTCATCATCGTCTTTTGAACCTTCCATATATTTAGCAATTTCAGAAGCTTGTGATCTTTTCATCATTTCTTTAATAGATAAAGTTAATTTCTGCTGAGCTGGATTTACTTCTATAACCATAGCTGAAATTGGGTTTCCAATAGTATAATTCTTTAAAACAGAATCATTATATTCTTCATCTGGACCAACTAAATTATACTTACTAATAAGACCTTCAATATCACCAATAACTTTAACAAATACACCAAAATCAGTAACATTGGCAACTGTACCAGAAATTACGGAGAACTTTGGATAATCATGTTTTAAGGTACTCCAAGGATTACCTTCAAGTTGTTTAACACCAAGCTTAATTCTATGATTTAAAGAATCAACTCTGATAATGGCAACATCAATTACATCTCCCTCTTTACAAAAACTTTCCATTGATTTGACCCGTTTTGTCCATGAAATATCATCAATATGGAGAAAACCATCAATACCTTCTTCAAGGTTAATGAAAGCACCTGTATTTGTAACTTTTACAACTGGTTTAGAGAATGTTTTTCCGATTGGATAGCGATCCGCAATAGTATCCCAAGGATTTTCTTGTAATTGTTTAATACCAAGAGAAACTCTTTTCTTATCAAGGTCATATCCCAAGATTTTTGCTTCAACAACATCACCAATGTCAAAGAGTTCTTTAGGATTATTAACCCTCTTTGTCCAGGATAACTCAGAGATATGAGCTAAACCTTCAATACCAGCTTTAATTTCAATGAATACACCGAAACTAGTAATTTTAGTAATTGGAGCTTTTACAACATCACCAACCTTAAAATTCTGGTCAAAAGTCTCCCAAGGGTCTGATTCCATGTGTTTTAGAGAAAGGTTAATTTTTTGTGTTTCTTTATCTATATTAATAAGACGTAACTGAATAACCTGTCCTTTCTTAACAAAATCTTTTGGTTTTGTTACATGTCCCCAAGACATATCATTTAAATGAAGAAGACCATCAAATCCACCAAGATCAATAAATGCACCAAAGCTTGTAAATGACTTTACAACACCTTCAACTACATCACCGATTTGAACATTTGCAAAGAATTCTTCTTTATTCTTTCTAATTTGATTCAAAAGATACTCTTTCCTAGAAACAACACTTTTAAGTTTTGTATTACTATGAAATTTATCAATGACAAATTTATCTTTGATTCCTATCAAAGTTTCTGGATCTTCGACTCTGTTAACATCTGCTTTCGAAAGTGGGCAGAAACCTAGGTAATTATCACCCAAATCCACCTCAAAACCACCCTTGATGACATGAATAAATTTACCGTCAACTGGTGATCTGCTTTCAGCAGCAGCCTTTAATAAGTCAGATTTAAACCTTGCATCGGCATGTTTCTTAGAAACAATAATCTGTCCATACTTACCTTCCTTATTGATGATTACTACTGTAACCTTATCGCCAAGAACTGGTAATTTTTCGAATTCCTCCACGGAAATCTTTCCTTCTGATTTGTAACCGACGTCCACAAACACGTACTCGTTATTGACCTGAACTACAGTACCGGTAACGAGCTGACCGTCTTCGATTCCATCAAGAGATTGGAGATATTGTTCCTGCAAATTCTGCATAATATTTCCCTTTTCTTCAATCGTTTTCTCTTCAGCCATTTAATTCTCCTGATCCATATGTATCATTATTTTGCCATTTTATAGCAAGTAACACTTTCGCACAAACTTCATTAATGGTCAAGTATGAAGTATCAATAAATATTGCATTTGGTGCAATCTTTAACGCTCCTACTGGTTTATTCTTATCAATTTCATCTCTTTCATTAATTTCTTTTAGTACATTTTTATAATTAACGTTTTTTTTATCCTGTTGATATCTTCTGTTTGCCCTAACTTCTGCAGTGGCGTCTAAATAGAATTTATAGTCAGCATCTGGAAAAACAACAGTGGTAATATCTCTACCTTCACAGATTACATTCTGTCCCTCTGCAGCCTTTCTAAGTAAGTCGTTAACAATTAACCTTATCTTTGGATTAACAGAAATTCTTGATGAATTTAAATCTATTTCAGGAGCATGTAACTGTTTTTCAATATCTTTTCCATCTACCAATAAAATTCCCTTTTCTATTCTCATATCAATATTTTTAGCAGTTTCAACGGTAAGATCTTTATCATTAGGGTCTCTATTAAGTTTTAAATGTTTGTAAGTAATTGCCCTGTAGAAATTTCCTGAATTCAAGTAAAACAAAGAACATTTTTCAGCAATAATTTTACAAACAGAACTTTTTCCAACTCCAGCAGGACCATCAATTGCAACTATCATTTATTTTCTCCTTTTAAAAGGGAGTCAATTTCAGGTTTTGTAAGTGTTCTATAGCGACCATTAGCAAGTTTATCTAATTCAATTTTACCAATTCTAATCCTTATTAATTTAACAACTTCAAAATCCAAAGCTTCAAGCATTTTTCTAATTTCACGATTTTTACCTTCAAAAAGTGTAATTCTAACCCAGGTTTTTGTTTCCTTTTTGTAATCTACTATGTGATAAGGTGGTATATCACCTTTTTTTAGTCTCTCTAAATCTTTTCTAGTAATTAACCTATCAACTTTCACCAAGTATTCTTTTTCTATTTCATTTGAAGGATGCATTACTTTGTTAGCAAAATCTCCATCATTTGTAAAAATTATCAAACCACTTGAATCTTTATCAAGTCTTCCAACGTTATAAAGAAGATTTTTTTGAGGGATATCAATTAAATCCCTGGCATAACTTGTTTCGAATGGGTCATAATTTGTACATACAAAACCAATTGGTTTATTTAAAACTAAATAAAAACTTTTATCAGCTGGTTCTGCTAACTCATCATCAACGTATACAACATCGTCTATTTCTACTTTTGAGCCAAGGATTTTTATCCTTTTGCCATTTACAGTTACTCTACCCTGAAGTATTAATTCTTCACAGCCTCTTCTTGAACCAAATCCACTTTTTGCTAAAAAGCTTTGTAATCTAATTGGATATTCAATTTTCATCTTTTTCAAACCTCTGTTTATCAATATCTGACATTTTTGGAAGTGCACTTATACTATTTATTCCAAATTCAAATAAGAATTTTCTAGTTGTTCCATAAAGGCAGGGATGGCCTGGAACATCTTTTCGACCTAAAATTTTAATATAATCTCTTTCTTTTAGAACTCTAACTATTGAATCCGAAATAACTCCCCTAATATTATCGATTTCTTTTCTTGTAATGGGTTGACTATAAGCTACTATTGCCAAAGTTTCCATAGCTGCTTTGGTTAGTCTTTTATCAATTTTTCTCCCATAACATTTTCTAAGCTTTTCATTGAGACGGCTATCCGGAACAAATGACCAGCAGTTATCATTTTGTACCAAAATTATTCCATGATTTTCTTTAAAACACCCTTCATTTATTTCATTCAAAGCTTCTTTTATTTTTTTTTCATCAAGACCAGTCATTTTTTCAAGTTTATTTACACTTAAAGGTTCATTCTCTAAAAATAAAATGGCTTCAATAAATCTTGCATCTTCAGAAAAATTATTTTCCATCTAATTTTCTCCGTTAAAATCATCAAAAACTTCTTCAATATTGTTTTCTCGTTTATAAATAAAAATATCTTTAAAAATCTCTTCTTGCCTAATTGTAATTTGATTAGACTTTGTACAATCTAATACAGCAATAAAAGCACATATTAAATGTTCACTTGAATATCTATCTTTTACAATTTCATAAAAGTTTATGCAATCCTTTGATTCTAGAAGTTCACTGATTAAAGCTATTTTTTCTTTTATTGTTACTTCTTCAAATATATTAAAAACTTTTTCACTTACGGACTTTAAATCACTCATTAAAGTAACATAGGTTTCTAAAAGATTTTGAATTTCAATATTTTCAAATAGTTGCTCATCGGAAAATGGCAATAAAAACTGCATTTTTTTTCTTTCAATTTTCAAATTTGTATTATTTTCTTCTTGACTTAGAATCTTTGAATATTTTTTAAATTTTTGGAATTCCAATAGTCGTTCAACGAGCTCCTGTCTTGGATCTTTATATTCTTCATCAAATTCAATCTCAACGGGTAGTAACATTCTACTTTTTATCCAAAGAAGTTCTGCTGCCATTTTATAAAAAGAAGTAAGGTCTTGAAGTTCCATATTTTCAGTTCTCTGTAAATACTTAAGAAATTGCTGGGTAATTTCGGAAATTGGAATATCATAAATATTAATTTTAGATTTCTGTATTAAGAAGAGCAATAAATCCAGAGGACCTTGAAATACTTCAGTTTTATAGTTTATTTCACTCATTAATTATTTATTCTATTCCTTTTCTTCTTTTATTTCTTCTACTTCTTTCACTTCTTTTATTTCTTTTACTACAGGAGCAAACATAAGTGTTCTCAGTTTTGCATCCAGTTCTGCTTCAATATCAGGATTTGATTTCAAGAAAGTAATTGCATTATCTCTTCCTTGTCCAATTTTTTCATTTGAATATGAATACCAAGACCCACTTTTTTGAATCATTTCATATTTTATTGCAGCGTCTAATATTCCACCAGTATAACTAAGTCCTTCATTGAAATACATATCAAGTTCAACCTTTTTAAAAGGTGGTGCAACTTTATTTTTTACAACTTTTATTCTAACTCTATTTCCAATAAATTCATCACTTCCTTTACTGATTGACTCAATCTTTCTAACTTCTAATCGAATCGATGAGTAAAATTTTAAGGCATTACCCCCTGTAGTAGTTTCAGGGTTACCAAACATTACACCAATTTTCATTCTAATCTGATTAATAAAAATGATTGTAGTATTACTTTTTGATAAAATACCAGTTAATTTTCTTAAAGCTTGACTCATAAGTCTAGCTTGAAGTCCCATATGGCTATCTCCCATATCCCCATCAATCTCAGCTTGTGGAGTTAAAGCAGCAACTGAATCAACAATAATTATATCTACTGCACCACTTCTTACCAAAGATTCAGCAACCTCTAAAGCTTGTTCACCACTATCTGGTTGACTTATCCAAAGTTCATCAGTATTAACACCAATTTTCTTAGCATAACTTGGATCTAAAGCATGTTCAGCATCTATGAAAGCTGCAATTCCACCTTGTTTTTGTGATTCAGCAATGGCATGAAGTGCAATTGTTGTTTTGCCAGATGATTCTGGGCCGTAAATTTCAATAATTCTTCCTTTAGGATAGCCACCAATACCTAGAGCCTCATCTAAAAGTATAGAACCAGTTGGAATTACTTCAAGATCTTTATTTACATTGCTATCTCCCAATTTCATTAAAGACCCTTTTCCGAATTGTTTATTAATTTGAACACGTGCTGCTTCAAGTGCCTGCTTTTTCTGGTTATCCTCTTTAGGGAATTCCAGGGTCTTATCTTTACTGTTCTTTGCCATTCTACACTCCTATTATTTTATAAAGCCTGTAAACATTTTATTTTGACTATTTATACAATAACTAATTATAACTCAAAAATGAAAGTAACTGGTCCATTATTTTGGTATTTTACTTTCATATCTGCTCCAAATTTACCAGTTTGAACCTCTATATTCTTGAGCTTTAATAGATTGACAAATTGGTTATAAAAATTCAAAGCTTTTTCAGGGGAAGCAGCAGGATCAAAAGAAGGTCTATTTCCTTTTTTTAATGAAGCACACAAGGTAAATTGACTAACTACCAAAATTTTTCCTTCAACTTCTTTTACATTTAAATTCATTTTTCCTTCTTGGTCACTAAACATTCTGAATTTTACAATTTTATCAGCAAGTTTATTTAACTGCATTTCAGAATCATTTTCTTCAATACCAAGGTAAATAAGAATTCCTTTATCTATAGAACCAATTAAAATTTCATCTACCCTAACTTCAGCTTCTTGTACCCTTTGAATTACTGCTTTCATAATTCTTTTAGATCCTTTACCAATTGAATCTGGTCTTCACTGTTAAAAAAAGCCGAACCTACAACAACTACATCAATTCCTTTTTCTTTAATCATTTTTATATTTTCAGTTTTAACCCCTCCGTCAATGCTTATTAAATATTTTCGGTTTGAATTTCTCAACTGAACTAACTGTGAAACCTTTTCAAGAGTTTCTAATATTAAAGATTGTCCACCAAAACCTGGCTCTACTCCCATAATAAGTATGAGATCTACCATATCAAGTACAGGTTTTATCGTATTAAGTGAAGTTTCAGGTTTTATACTAACACCACATTTAACATTTAACTTTTTTAATTCAATAAGATCACCTATTAAATCCTCAGTAGCCTCACTGTGAATTGTAATACAAGAGCTACCTGCATCAACAAAAGATTTAAAAAGGTGTTTTGGTTTACTTACCATAAGATGAACATCAAGAAAAAGTTTGGTTTTTTTAGAAATATCGGAAATTATCTTAGGTCCAAAGCTAATATTTGGAACAAATGATCCATCCATAACATCTAAATGAATCCATTCGGCACCACTTTTTTCAATTTTATTTATTTCACTACCAAGATTTAAAAAATCAGCAGTTAGTATTGAAGGGGATATAATTATTTTATTCATAAATTTATTATATCATAAATCTAATTGATTTTTAAATAGTTTTATGGTATATTTATGTTAATTAAGGCAAAGTTCCGAGCGACCTTTTGGTTGCCCGGTTTTGTTATGGGAGAAAATAGTGAATAGTTTTGAACTGGAAAAAAGAATTAAAGAAGAAAATTGGAACAACAATCTCGTTACATCGTTTGAAATTAGTGATTTTGAAAATTATAAAAACCTGTTGAAAGAACTTGATACAAATGAAGACAAGGCTGAATTCCATGAATTTTGTGAAAATATACTTAATTCAAATTCTTCAAGTGTAATTGCTAGGTTTTTATTTTCTCTTTCTGGCCATCATCCTTCAAATGATCGACAAATTCTTGAAGTTTTAGAAGATTTAGTCGATTCAAAAAAATTGGATGTTGTAGAATACATGGCTAAACTAATATTGACTTTTAATGAAAGTGATTATGTTTTAAGGGTCCTAGCAGACCTCTATGATAAATCTGACAGAGAAGAAGAAAAAATTAGTATTTGGGAAAGAATTGTAAGAATTGATTATGATGAAATTGAAATTCTTATGAAACTTTCTGAATATTTCGAAGCTAAAAATGATAAACAAACAGCAATGAATTATTATCAACGTTCTGCTCAACGGCTACTTAAAATTAGAGATTTTTCAAATTTGAAATATCTTTGGATAAAAATTGTTGATATTAAGAAAAATAGTCCTGAGTATTTAATTAACACAGCTGAAAGATTTGCTCAAAATTTAAAAAATGAACAAGGTGCTTATTTCTTTAATTACCTTTTAGATTCAGATATTTGTGATCTTGAACAATCTATTGATATTTTAAAAAGAGTAATTAAGACCTCTGATAATAATGTTAAACAGAATGTTAACAAGCTTATTTCTAAATATAAAGAAAAATATAAAAATAATATTAGACTTGATTATTGTTTAAAAGAAACTGGTCTTCAAACTAATTTTCAGGATATTAATGTTGCTATTGAAAAATTTGAAACTCAAATTCAGTTTGTTGAAAGTGCTTTTGTTTTCCATAAAACTTGGGGAATAGGAAGAATTATGAAAATTAATTCTGATACTATGATTATTCAATTTGCTACAAAGGGAAAGCATACAATGACCTCCGAAATGGCATATACTAGTTTGAGAGTTTTAAAGAAATCCCATATTTGGGTTTTAAAGAGTGTAATAAAAAAAGAAAGACTTAAAGAAAAAATCCAAGGTCAAATTGCTTGGGCTTTAATTTGTTTAATTAAATCTAATGGAGGCAGTTCTTCTCTTAAAGAAATGAAAAAAGAACTTGTACCTTCCATTTTAACTCAAAATGAATGGGCAACTTGGTATACTCAAGCTAAAAAAGAATTAATGTCAAATCCTAATTTTGGTTTTTCTGAAAATAACATTGAATCTTATGTCTACAAAAAGTCTCCTAGTACTTTTGAAGAAAAAAAATTAAATCTATTTAGAAGTGAAAAGGATTTCTTTTCGAAACTTCGTTGTATTAGAGATTATATTCAAGCAAAGGGTGACCTTGAAGATGAAAATTTCTCAAAAATGCTTAATTTCTTTGAGATTCGGGCAAAAGTTGTTTGTTTAAATATTGAAAACATTTCTTCTTGGTTATTTTTAAACGATTTAAAAACCCGTAAAAACTTGAAGTTTGTTCAATTAGCAAATAGTTTTGATGAATTTTATAATCTTGTTGAGAATCAAAGAAGATTTTTTGAACAAATCGATGATAGCGATATAAAAAGATTATATCTTGAACAAGTAAAAGAATATGATTTGAAAAACTGGCCATTTATTTTCAAAGATCTTTTCCCTTATTATTTGAATACATTTATCTTGGATACTTTGATTGAAAATAAACAGAAAAAAGTTTACTTATCTATTTTATATAAAAGTGTTGAATCCTTTAAAGAAGAACCTGAAGTATTAATATACCTTAGAAAAAATTTAACTCTGAAAGATTGGCTTAAAGCAAATGTATATGAAGGAAAATTAATTTTAGCAGAACTACAATTATTGAATTATACCAGTAAGTGTATAGAAAATAAAAATGATGTTTCGAAAAATAGAAGACTTTCCACTACTTTGATAGGATTACTTTTTGATGGAAATAGCATTGAAAACTATCTTTCTCAGTGTGATGATAATAATGCAAAAATTATTTATTCCCTTATTAAGTCTAATCCAAAAATCAGTTCTGTAAATAGAAACAGGATTAAAACTTACATTACTGAAAAGTTTGTTGATGCAGATCAAATTTTAGGAACAAATACAGTTGTTGTTGCCTTGGATGAAAATGTTATTCCTACTGGTTTGCTTTGTACGCAACAGTCTCTTGATGGAAAATTAGCTGAATTGAAAAATTTAATTGAAGTTGAAATTCCTGAAAATGCAAAAGAAATTGGAATTGCAAGAGAATTAGGTGATTTACGTGAAAATGCAGAATATCAATATGGAAAGGATAAACAGAAAAATTTAACCTTCTTGAGGGATAAATTAAGCCAAGAAATTAACAATTCCACAGTAATAAAGTCAAATACCGTGGATGAAAGTAAAATTTCTTTTGGTACCGTTGTTAATTTAAAGGATAATGTTAAAAATTCTAAGATTTCTTATACTGTAATGGGTCAATGGGAATCTGATCCTAAGAAAGGTATTTTAAACTTTAAAGCACCTCTCTGTAGAAATTTATATAACCATCAAGTTGGTGATGTTATTAAGTTTAGTTTAAATGAAGTAGATTACGATTTCACAGTTTTAGAAATTACAAAAGCTGATTTTTAAATATTTGATTGATTTGTAAACCCCTCTATTAATTGGAGGGGTTTTTTAGAATATATTGATTTTCATTATTTTATACATAAGAACAGTTATTCCACCACTAATAAATAAATATAATGAAAAACTATATAATAATTTTAAAGAACTTCCTAATTCCCAAAGATTACTACTTAAGTTTTGGTAAAAAAAGCAAAAGATTAATAAGGGTAAACAAGCTAAAATCCTTTTCATAAAGCCAGAAATAAGAGGTTTTAAATCAAAATTTGTTAATTCTTTTTTTATAACTAAATTTAATAAAACACTCATGCCAATTAAGTGACTTATTAAATTAGCTATTGGTAATGAGATAATTCCAAATCCATTTCTTATAAAAAGGAAAGTTGAAATAACATCCAAAATCATCACTAAAACACTAACTTTAAAAGCAATTTTTTCGCTAGTTTTTGAATAACAAAGTTTTTGAATAAAATTATACCAAGCAATAATTAACAATCCTATAAGATACCAAGCTAGTACTTTGCTGGTAATAATAGTATTTTCTCTAGTAAATTTTCCAGTCATTAAAATTAAGGAAATTGCTTCTTTTCTGAAAAAGAATAAAAATATTGAACTAGGTAAAAGAAAAGTAACCAATTGGTTTAATCCATCTGAAAAGGTTTTATTTAGTTTATCCCCTGTATGAACACTTAATAATGGAAAAGAAACAGTTGCTACTGCAGTAAAGAAAATTCCATAAGGTGTTTGCCAAAATATTATTGAATTCGAAAAGGCAGAAACACTTCCTTCCCCTAGGCTACTGGCAAAATAGAAAGCTATTTGTTGTGAAATAATACCAATTAAAGCAGTTAAAATGGCAGGTAGCCATTTTCTCATAATATTAAAAAAATGTTCTCCCGATAGTTTAAATAATAATCTAAATTTGAAGTGTTCTTTTACTAAACGCAAATAATTAATAAAAAATTGTAGCCCCCCCCCTATTATAGCTCCAATACCAATTGAGGTTGGTCCTAAATTTTTAGTAAAGAAAAAAATAACTACTATAACACTTAGGGAATAAAAAAGTGGAGAAATTGCTTGAATTAAAAAGGCATTACGACTTTGGAGAATTGCTGAAAAATAAGAAGAAAATAAAATAAATACCAAAAAAATGGAAAAAAGTGGTAATAATTTATACGCTAAATCTAATTGCGTTTGATCAGTAAAACTAGAAAGAAAATTAACTATTGGTTTTCCAAAAAGAAAAGAAATAACTATTACAATTATCGAAATTAAAAATTGAATTGTTAAAAGCTGAAAATGTAAAACTTGAGTTTCTCTCTCATCTTCTTTTAATTTAGAAAATTCAGGGATAATTGCTACATGCAAAGCACCTTCAGAAAATAGTTTTCTAAAATTATTTGGTATAGAAAAGGTAAAATTTATTACATCTGCAACTGCTCCTGCTCCAAAAATTGAACTTATTACTCTTACTCTAATAATGCCAAGTAATCTTGAAATCAGGGTAAATAAAGCTACAATAAAAGTGTTTCTTTTTCTATTTGGTTTATTCATTTTTTGTTTTTGTATAAAAATAACGCTCTAGATAACTTTTTTTAAAATCTAAAAAATTTCCTTCTTTAATTGCAACTCTGGCTTTAATCATTAAATCATAGAGATAAGTAAGATTATGCTCAGTTGCAAGCATTCCACCAAACATTTCATTACATTTAAATAAGTGCCTTAAATAACCTCTTGAATAATCCTTACAAGCGGTACATCCACAATCTTCACTTATTGGACTTTTATCAAATTCATTAAAAGCCCTTTTCAATACTAAAGGCCCATCATCCGTAAATACAGTTCCATTTCTGGCCATTCTTGTTGCCAAAACACAATCAAAAATATCTATTCCATTTTCAATAGCCTGAAGAAGATAATCAGGACTTCCAATTCCCATTACGTATCTTGGTTTATTATAAGTAACTTCAGCTGCTGCAAGTTTTAAAAATTTTAAAAACTTTTCTGGAGGTTCTCCAACACTCAATCCACCTATGGCAATTCCTGGAAAATCCATTTCACTTATAGTACGAGCACTTTCCTTTCTGAGATCCTCATAAAAATTGCCCTGACAGATTCCAAAAAGATTACCTTTAAATTCATCACCTAATTTTTGTCTATGGTCTAAAGCCATTCTCGCCCATCTGTGGGTAATTTCCATGGCCTTAACTGCTTCTTTATAGGATAATTCTGGTGGTGTACAATAATCAAGTACCATAGCTATATCACTTCCAATTACTTTTTGTATATCCACAACTTTTTCTGGACTAAAAAAATGTCTTGATCCATCAATATGAGATTGAAAAGCAACACCATCATTGGTTATCTTTCTTAAACCAGGTAAAGAAAAAACTTGGAATCCACCACTATCGGTCAAAATATTATGATTCCAATTTGAAAAATTATGAAGCCCACCGTATGAAGAAAGTACTTCTACTCCGGGTCTTAAATATAAATGATAGGTATTTCCAAGGATTAACTTATAACCAATCTTTTCCACATCTCTATGATAAATACCCTTAACGGTTCCATTAGTTCCAACCGGCATGAAAGCAGGAGTTTCGACATCACCATGAGGTAAAGAAAGAATGCCACATCTTGCTCTTGAATGAGGATCACTGGCTGTTGTTTTAAAAATATTCATTCTATAATTTCCTTAAAAGCCTTGAAGACAAGGCAGTAAATAATAATATAAAGGCAAAAGGAAATAAAGAACCTAATGCAGGTTGAATTATTCCTTGATGTGCCAAAATTAACGTTAACATTTGAACTACATAATAAACTACCGCTATGCAAATACAACTTAATATACTAAATAATAGCACATTTTTTTTAAATTTGTAATTAACTGAGCAAGCAATTATAATCATTACTAAAGGAGAAAGACATTCAAATAATCTTTGATAAAAGTCAGTGGCAATTTGACTATATTTATCTGGATTAAGAAAACGAATTTTCTTTATATAATCAGCCGCTAATTTTAAATCCATAGTTTTTACATCATTTGTTAGATTTTTAAACACTTGGGGATCAGTATCAATAAATGGACTTAAATATTCGCTTTGATTGGTAATTTTAACTTTATTTCCTTCAATTTCATAAACAATATTATTATAAAAAGTCCATTCTTTGCTATCCGGATTATATTTCCCTTTTTCGCTTACAATTTTCTTTCTTAATTTATTGTTTTCGTCAGTAAATACGATAATACAATTTGTGATTTCCTGAGTTTCATCTTTATATTTATTAGCATAAATTACAAAATTATTTTTTTGATCAGAGATAGTAATATTTCTATTATCATAGTTGTTACTAATTCCAATTAGTTGATTAAAGAACAAGTTTTTTTCACGTGTTAATGGAATAGACAAGGTTTCATTAAAGAAAAAGGTGAGAATAACCAATAAAATACTTATTAGAAGAATCGGAGTTTTAATTCTTGTTAATGAAATTCCGGCATTATATAAAGCAATAATTTCATTATTTGCATACATCATTGAAAAGAAATATGTAATTGAAAATAAAAAAGAAAGTCCTAATGATTTAATTATTGCCTCAGGAAAGGACAAAAGGCAGAAGTATAAAATTTTGAAAATTGAGATTTGGTTTTGAATAAAATTTTCTAAATTCATAAAAAGAATTACTGTTACATAAATAAAAGACAAAATCAATAAAGATACCACCCCTACCCATAAAACAGATTTTATAATGTATGAATTTATTACTTTCAATTTTTATTCAACCTCCATAATAAGAGTATTCCCAATAATAAAAATAATAAATCAGGAAAAAAAATAAAAAATATTGGATTAAAGGCATATCTTACGGAAATTAATTGGGCATAAAATAGCATAAACCAATAAAAAACAGCTACTAAGATACTTAAAGCAAAACCAACTAGTCTACCATATTTTATTCGAGTAAAAGAAATTGGAAAGGCAATAAACACCAAACAGATACAAGCTAATGAAAGAGCAATTTTCTTAAAGAATTCACTTTTATAACTTTGAAGATAAAAATCAATTATTTTGATTTTATTTAATTGTTTAATTTGCTGATTTAATTCAAGATATTCGCTTATATCGCCAGAAAAACTTCCATTTAAAAATTCATTATCCATTCTTGCCTTTTTAGAATTAAGTTTGGAAATTGAATTAAATAAGCTATCTTCTTTATCTTTTAATTCTATTTTTCTTTCTTTAATTAAATCTAAAAGTGTTCTTATTGAAAGTTGACTAGGAGTTGTAGATTGTACAGAAGGTATTTGATTAGAGAAATTTAAATAAATTGTCGTTTTCTCAGCATCTGCAAAATTAAAACTTGTAGCGTCTGATCTTTTATTGGAAAGAAATTGCGGTTCAAATAAATCCAGTTTATATATATAATTATTCAAATCAAAAAGTTCAAGACTTCCTTTTTTACTGGTTAAAACTTGATCATTATTATTCTCGGAATTTATAATTATTATATCTGAAATTACATTATTATCTACTAAACCATTTGATAAAATAAAATTATTTATTTGGTTAATGGAAAAACTATCAATTTCCAAGGTTGGAAGATTTTTTAGTATTTTTTTATATTCAACCTTATAGGAAATCGATGACAAAGGAATTAAATAATCTGAAATAAACAAAGTTATTCCGGAAAAAATTATTGATATTACAATTATAGGAAGAATTATATTCTTAATATTAATTCCTGAAAAACGCATTGCCATTATTTCATTTTGAGAAGATAAAGCTCCAATTAACATACTTGCTGCTGCTAAACAACTAAAAGGAATTGTATATAAAAGAAATTTTGGAATTGTAAGAAAAACTAATTCAAAAACAACATTAATAGAGACATTTCTAATAAGTATTTTTTGAGCTAAAAGTAAAATTTGATTAATAAAAAAAATAAAGAAAAAGAAAATAAAGGATAAAAGAAAATTCATTAAATATTCTTTAGTTATATATTTGTAAAGTATAGTATAGGATTTTCTTTTAATCATACCTTTATTTATACCTTAAAAATTACCTATTTTCCAGTAGAACCGAAACCTTTTTCACCCCTTTCAGTTTCATCTAAAACTTCAACGGTACTAAAGGTTACTTTTTCATATTTAGACACTACCATCTGTGCAATTCGATCCTTATTGTTAATTAAAAAATTCTCTTTTGAAAGATTTATAAGGACAATTTTAATTTCGCCACGATAATCGGAATCTATTGTACCAGGGGTGTTTAGAACTGTTATGCCATGTTTTATTGCCAAACCACTTCGAGGTCGAATCTGAGCCTCATATCCATCTTCTAAGGCAATTTTTATACCAGTTGGAATTAAAATTCTTTCTAGTGGAGAAATAACAACAGGTCCTTCAGGCAAATAAGCAGAAAGATCTATTCCGCTAGCTGAAACTGAAGAATAATGGGGAAGTTCTGCCTCCCCCATTAATTTTACTTTAACAATGCACTTATTCATTTTCAGTCTTTGGGCTTATAGCATCAATATAAGAAAGGTTTAATCTTCCTTGTCTATCAATATCGGTAAGTTTAACAGGTACAACCTGTCCAACTGACAATACATCAGTAACTTTGGTAACTCTCTGTCTTGCAAGTTTAGAAATATGACATAAACCTTCTTTACCTGGAAGAATTTCAATAAAAGCACCAAAATCCATAATTCTCTTTACTGTTCCCTGATAGATTTTTCCTTCTTCAGGTTCTTCAATAATAGATCTAATCATTTCTAAAGCTGCTGTAGCAACACCCTTATTTTTACCATAAATTGTGACTGTACCATCTTCTTCAATAGTAACTTCTGCACCAGTAGTTTGGGAAATAGATTTAATTGTTTTACCACCAGTTCCGATAATTGCACCAATTTTTGATTCATCAACTTTAGTTGTAAGAATTTTTGGAGCAAATTCGCTAACATCTTTTTTAGATTCACTAATGTCTTCTTTCATTTTACCTAAAATAAATAATCTAGCGTCTTTTGCCTGGTTTAAAGCTTTGGTCATGATTTCTTGAGAAACTCCAGCAATTTTGATATCCATCTGAAATGCTGTAATTCCATCTTCAGTACCTGCTACCTTAAAGTCCATATCACCTAAGTGATCTTCTTCTCCAAGAATATCGGTTAAAATTACATAATTGGAATAATCAGCACCTTCAGTAATAAGTCCCATTGCAATTCCAGCAACTGGTTTCTTGATAGGTACTCCAGCATCCATTAATGAAAGACAACCACCACAAACACTTGCCATTGAAGAAGAACCATTTGATTCCATAATTTCACTTACAACTCTAATTGTATAAGGAAATTCTTCTTTAGTTGGAACAACAGCACTTAGAGCACGCTGTGCCAAGTGTCCATGACCAATTTCTCTTCTTCCTGTGGAAAGTCTTCCACATTCACCTACAGAATAAGGAGGGAAGTTGTAATGAAGCATAAAAGAACTATAAGACTTATCGCCATCAATATCATCAAATAGCTGTTCATCTTGAACTGTTCCAAGAGTTGTAACTGCTAAAGCTTGTGTTTCCCCTCTTGTAAATAATGCAGATCCATGAGTTCTAGCTAATAGACCATGTTCACAGGTTATAGGACGAATTTCATCAACTTTTCTACCATCAGTTCTAATCTTATTTTTTAAAATTGATGATCTTAATACATCATATTCCATTTTATCAAATAAGGCTTTTACTCTATCAATACCTTTATCTTTATCTTCCAAAAGTGTTTTGAATTTTTCAAAGGTTACAGTTTTTGCTTCGTCTAAAGCAGCGTATCTATTAGCTTTACCCTTAACAAAGGAGGCTTTTTCAACTAATGGATAGGCAAATTCTCTAATTTCATCTAAATAACTAATGTCAGTTTTTTCAACAAAAACCGGTAATTTCTCTTTCCCACAAATTTTTCTTAATTCCAACTGAGCATCACAAATATCTGTAATAACAGGTTGAGCGGCTGCAATAGCCTCAAGCATAACAGCTTCAGACACTTCACGACCACCACCTTCAACCATGGTAATTCCATTTCTTGTTCCACCAACTACGATATCAAGATCAGCATCTTTAATTTGTTGAAATGTAGGATTAATTACATATTTTCCTCTTATTAATCCAACTCTAACAGCAGCAATTGGACCTTCAAAAGGAATATCACTAATTGTTACTGCAGCACTAGAGGCATTAATAGCAATCATATCAGGTGTATTTATTTGATCACTTGATATTACCGTAGGAACAACCTGAATCTCCCTACCAAAAGCTTTCTCAAACAAAGGTCTCATAGGTCTGTCAATTAGACGTGAAACCAAGATTTCTTTATCTTTTGGTCTTGATTCTCTTTTTAAGAATCCTCCTGGAATTTTTCCAGCAGCATAATATTTTTCATTATATTCGACTGATAGAGGTACATAATCAAGTGCTTCAGTCGGAGCACTACCACAACAAACAGTAGCAATTACTGCACTACCTGCATAATGTGCATATACAGCACCATTAGCTTGTTTTGCGACTTTACCTGTTTCAAAAATCAATTCTTCGTTTCCGATTTTTACGGATACTTTTTTTAATTCAAACATTACAATTCTTTCCTTTTCTTTGTTAGTTCTTTTTATAAATACAAACAAAGCCCCAAACCTATGGAGCTTTGCAAATCTTTATTTTCTAATATTGAGTTCGACAAGAAGATCACGATACTTATTTATGTCATTATTTTTAATATAACGTAAAAGTCTTCTTCTTCTTCCAACCATCTTTAACAAACCTCTACGGCTCGCATGGTCTTTAGGGTTTGCCTTAAAGTGTGATTGAAGGTCATTAATTCTTGCTGTTAACAATGCAATTTGCACTTCAGAAACACCTGTATTCTTTTCTTCTTTTCCAAATTTGCTGACAATTTCAGCTTTCTGCTCTTTAGTAATCATTCTTGGTTACTCCTTAAAAAATATATTCTGTCTGGCTCAACTGACTCAGATAACTGAAAGGACAGACAGGACCCTGAAATGATTACATTCAAGTCTTCAAATACTTTTTTTCCAGCTATCACCTTAGTTTTATACTGACCATCTTTAGGGACGAACTGCATAAAAGAATCAGTGAAAATTGTCATCATTCCATTCTCATATTTAAAACGGGTGTTTTTAGTATTCAAACAATAATGACGACCAAGCAAAGAATTAACAACGTTAATCTTTCCTTCGTGAAGCTTTGTACGTACCAGCGAACTACTAATTATAGCCTTGTCAGAATTAACGACAAAATCTTCCAGTAGAACCGGAGCGCCAAATGCAAAATCCTTGACTAAATCTTTGATTTTAAGAGCACTTACAGAGTGTTCTTTACTACCACATTTAAAGTCCTTTCCAATTATCATTGCTTGAATTCTATAAAGTTTACAAAGTTCAGCAATAAACTCCACTCCTGTGAGTTTACTCATTTTCTTAGAAAAGTCAATTATGCTTAGATAATCTATTCCCATCTTTTTATAAAAATCATTTTCATCTTCTTCCATCATAAGTGGTTTAGAAAACACCATAGAAGAAGTTGCCATTTTAGGATTGGTATTAAAGGTAATAACAACTGATTTAGCATTTTTTTCTTTAGCTAAATTAACAGTATCTTTGATAATTTTTTGATGACCAAGATGAAGGCCATCAAAAGCGCCAATTGTTATTACACAATCAGTTTCCTTCATAAATGAATTCTCAAAAGGGATTATTTTCATTTTGCAACTACCTGACATACAGTTTTCTTTTTATCTGAATCAACAATGGCTAATACTTTATCTCCTTCAATAAAAATAATGTATTTTTGCTCAATAGGCAAATATTTAGTCAAATCGGGCAAATTTCCATAATAAAAACCAGAAGCTTCTTTCTCATTAAGATAGATTTTCTTAAAAATTTCCATTCGATTAATAATTTTATCAAAGGAAAATTCTTCTCCAGCTTTTTTTAAACCTTTTATGTCATCATAATCAATTGCTTCTTCCAAAGTAAAATCACCTATTGAGGTTCTTTTTAAATCAACTAAGTATCCTGAGGTTCCTAAATTATTTGCTAAATCTCTTGCAAAAGATCGAACATAGAACCCCTTTGAAACTTTAATTTGAATTTTAAGAAGGGGCTTAAAATATGAAATTATTTTATAATCATAAATTGATACTTTTCTAGAATCAATTTCAAAGTCCTTTCCTTCTCTAGCCAAAGAATAAGCTCTCTTTCCATTTATATGTAAAGCACTGTAAATAGGAGGAACTTGGTCAATAGTGCCATTAAATTCTTTTAAAGCATTTTTTATCTCAAAAAGACTGGGTATTCTTCCTTTATTTGTTATTATTCCTTCTGGATCAAGAGTATCAGTTTCTAAGCCAAAACAAATTGTAGCTTCATAAACTTTATTTAATCCCATAAAAATACTATTGAGTTTTGTATATTTTCCTGTAAAAGAAATTATTAAACCACTGGCAAATTTATCAAGAGTTCCTGCGTGACCTGCTTTTTTACAAATTTGTCTCTTTATAGAAGATAAACATTGAAAAGAAGTCACATCAGTTTTTTTATTCAATAAAATTATTGTATTCTTCTGCATATCTAAAAATTAATCTTTTGGTTTTAAAGAGTCAATCAAAGAATTAATTTTCTGGGCTTCCAAATAGGAAGTATCAGCATAAAAAGTTAGTCTTGGAGTATTTCTTGTATTTAATAATCTAGCTAATTTATTTTGAATAAAAGGTGCTGCACTCTGTAGTGCTTTAACACTAGTATTCAATTTTTCTTCATCATCAAATAATGAAGAAATAAATATTTTTGCATATGCATTATCAGAAGAAACCTCAAGTCTGGAAACACTTACGAATTTCCCGACTTTTGGATTTTTTATTTCTCCCTTAACAATCATCGTGTTAATTGCTTCAGAAATCTTTCTTTCAACTCTACCTTGACTGTATTCACTCATTACTTAGTTTCCTTGGTTTCCTTGACCTTTGTGTCATCAAGAGTTCTTTTTGTTTCTTTGATTTCTACAATTTCTAGGATATCCCCTTCTTTAAGATTATTAAAGCCTTCAATTCCAATTCCACATTCAAAACCTGTTGTAACTTCTTTTGCATCATCTTTAAATCTCTTTAAAGAAGTTATTGTAACAAGCTCTTTATTTAATTGAATACTATCTCTGATAACTCTACAAAGATTATTCCTCTTAACTTTACCCTCAGTAACATAACAACCTGCAATTAAGCCAATTTTTGGAATAGTGTAAACTTGTCTAACTTCAACCTTACCAATATCTTCTTCTGATTTCTCAGGTGCAAGCATACCTTCCATGGCTGCTTTAATATCATCTACTGCAGTATAAATTACATTATATTTACGTATATCAATTTTCTCTTGTTCAGCTAATTGTTGAGCTTTTGGTGTTGGTCTAACATTAAATCCAATTACCAATGCTGAGTTTTCACTTGCACTTGCAAGGGTAATATCATTTTCGATAATAGCACCTGCTTGTGCTCTAATAACTGAAAGTCTAATCTCAGGTGTTGATAAATCTTCAAGAGCTTTCTGCAAAGCTTCTACTGAACCTTGGACATCACCTTTAATTATGACGTTAAGTTCTTGCATTTCACCATCTTTAATCTTTTCATAGAGATTATCCAAAGTAACTTTTTTAAATTTACTTGCTTGACCTAGTCTTTCCAGTTCTTGTCGTTTATTTCCAACAAGTTTTGCTTGCTTTTCATCTTCAGTAACCTGGAATGGATCACCTGCACTTGGAATTCCAGAAAGTCCACTAATTTCTACTGGTGTTGATGGGCCAGCTTCTTGGATTCTATTTCCTCTATCATCAAAAAGGGCTCTAACTCTACCATAGTAAATTCCACCAACATAGTAATCTCCAACCCGGATAGTTCCTTTATTAATGATTACTGTAGCTACACTTCCTCTTCCTGGGTCAACTCTGGCTTCAAGAACTTTACCTTCAGCTCTTCCCTTTTTAGTTGCTTTTAAATCAAGCATCTCAGCTTGTAATAGCACTGTATCTAAAAGTTTATCAATTCCTTGTTTTTTTAGAGCTGAAATCTGGCAATATAAAGTTTGACCACCCCATTCTTCAGGCATTAGGTCATAAGCTGATAACTGCTGCATAACTCTTTCAGGATTTGCTTCAGGAAGGTCACATTTGTTAATTGCAACAATAATTGGTACCTTTGCTGCCTTAGCATGGTCAATGGCCTCAATCGTTTGTGGCATAACTCCATCATTAGCTGCAACAACAAGAATAACTATATCAGTTAGCTGAGCACCTCTTGCTCTCATCATAGTAAAAGCAGCATGGCCCGGAGTATCCAAGAATACAACATCACCTCGACCTTTAATTGGTACTTTATAAGCTCCAATATGTTGGGTAATTCCTCCAAACTCGCCTTCGGCTACCTTTGTAGACCTAATAGCGTCTAAAAGTTTTGTCTTACCATGGTCAACATGCCCCATAACTGTGACTATTGGAGCTCTATTTTCTAAATCTTCATCTTTAACTTCTTCAGTTTCAATGATAGTTTCATCATAAAGATTTACTAAATGTACACTACAACCATATTCTTCAGCTATCAAAGTAGCGGTATCTGAATCAATTTGTTGGTTGATTGTAACCATCATTCCCATTCCAAAGAGTTTGTTAATAATTTCACTAGCCTTCAAATTCATTTTCTTGGCAAGTTCACTTACAGTAATATTTGCTAAAATATCAATGGATTTAGGAATAGCATTTAAATTAACGGAGTTATCCTTTTTCCTATGATAGCTAAATTTCACTTCATTAGTTTTTTCATGACTTCTTTTGTCCCAAGCAGGTCGTTTTTTATTATAAAAAACTCTCTTGGTTTTAGTAGCCTCACTTGCTGGTGAAGGTTCATTGGAATTTGGTTTTCTGTTATTATTTTGACTATTAAAAGGTCTTCTAAAATTTCCACCAGTACCAGGTGTATTTCTATTATTAAAATTGGGTCTATTGTTATTATAACCACCAGCGCCTGTGTTATTGTATCCACCAGGTCTGTTGTTATTATAACCGCCAGAACCAGTATTGTTGTAACCACCAGATCTGTTGTTATTATAACCACCAGTTGTGCCACTATTGTTGTAGCCACCCGGTCTGTTGTTATTATAACCGCCATTTGTGCCACTATTGTTGTAGCCACCTGGTCTGTTGTTATTATAACCGCCAGTATTACCACTATTGTTGTAGCCACCTGGGGTTCGGTTGTAATTATTATTAGTACTATTTCGATTATAACCAGTTCTTGGAGCGTTACTATCTTTGTTATATCTAGTTCTTGTGAAAACTTTTCCACCAACAACTCCAACCTGTCGTGGTCCAGTTGAACCTGTGGTTGTACTAGTTTTTGAAGAATTTATAGGGGGGAGATTATTTCTACGAATAATAACAGGACCATTTCTAAGAGGATCACCACCAGTTCTACCAGTTGATGTTATTATTTTTGATTTATTATCATTTTTCCTTATAGAAGAAACGGGCTTCCCTTTTTCTTGATCAACAGGTGCCTTAACAGGTTTTTTTTCTAAATCCTGATCTTCAACATTATCTTTTACTGTCATATGAGGTTTTGTAGTTCTTACAACTACTTTTTTCTTAACCTTAATTACAACTTTTTTATCTAATGGTTTTAGAGTTTTCTTCTCTAACTGAGTTTCTTCAGTTTTTTTTGCGACCTTTACTTGTTTTATCAATCTTGGTGCGTTATCATTTGACATGTATTAAATTTTTCTCCTATAAATAATTCTCAATTAATTTCATCTTTTTCTATTCAAAACTTAAACCAATGTGGCAGTTAGGACATTCTGTCATATCGCTAGTAATTTTACAACCACAACTGGGGCAAACAAATTCTTCTTCTTCTTCATTTTCCACTTCAGTTTCAACAAGTTCAACATTTTCATTAATAATCTTGTTTACTTCAACTATATCTTCAGGAGTTAACTTGTCCATAGCTTTAAAATCATCTTCACCTAATTCAATATATTCTTCAACAAGATATATATCATAGAAATTTAATTTCTCAATAATTCCTTTTTCAATAGGTAAATCATTCAAATCAAGGCCTTCAAGCCCTTCTTCTTCTTCTTCAATTTCTGTTTCTACAATTTTTTCAGAACCTTCCTGTTTCTGATCTTCTTCACCATCTTCATAAACAAGACCTTCTTCTGGTAATTCATTTTCATCTTGGAAAAGAGATTCAGCAACCTCACGAGTTTTAGAGGAAAAATCAATATCTTCACACTGTTCTGGTGTTCTTACATCTACTAACCAGTCGCAGAGTCTATTTACAAGACGAACATTAATTCCCATTTTACCTATAGCTAAGGACAATTGAGATTCATCAACAACAGCAATAGAAGTTCTCTTTTGAGGATCCATTAAGAATACCTGAAGAACTTTTGCAGGAGATAAAGCATTCTGTATGTAAGTAGCAGGATCTTCATCATATCTTAGAACATCAATTAATTCTCCATTAAGTTCAACAATTATTGACTTAATTCTCTGTCCACCTAAACCTACACAAGTACCTACAGGATCAACATTTTCTCTTTTAGGGTAAACACTGATTTTGGTTCTATACCCAGGTTCTCTTACTATTTTTTCAATACCAATTGCAGCAGAAGGTTCCTGTAATTCTGGAATATATTGTTTAAAAATTTCTTCAATAAACTCATCACTTGTTCTAGTTAAAACTATTCTTAAATTTCTCGGGTTTCGTTCATCTTGGGCAACACTTTCCAGAAGACATTTTATTTTATCTCCCTTAATGAAATTGTCCCGTGGACTTTGATTCCTTCGTGGAAGGATAGCTTGTGTTTTTCCAATTTCTACAAAAAGATCACCATTGCGTTCATTTTGAACAATTCCAACAATGAGTTTTCCTTCTTTTTCTTTTAATTCAGTCATTAGTTCATTTTTCTGAAAATCTCTAATTGACTGTTGTGCTTTTTGTTTACCACTCTGAATACTACCTCTATCGAATTCATCAAAGTTGACAACAATTTCTATCACGTCACCTTCTTCTGCATTCTCGTTAATTTCCAGGGCCTTATTTAAAGAAATTTCAATAACTTTATCTAGAGCATCTTCAGGTTCGTCAACAACTGTCTTTGTAGCTATTAAATGAACCTCTTCATAATTAGGGTCAAAACGAACACTAGCATTATCATCTCGGCCGTATTTTTTCTTATAACTAGCCAACAATGTTTGTTCTATGGTCTTCAACACTTGTTCTAAAGCAATATTTTTTTCATTAACCATTTCATTAATTGCATCACTTAAATTGGACATTATTTGATATCCTCCCATTTAAAATCTAATTTCGCTTTTAATATATTATCAAATGCTATTGTAATTTTTGAAATCTTTTCATCTTTATCTTCATTGTATAAATCTGTAAACTCAACTGAATTATCAAATACTTCAGAAATTATACCTGTAAGAGTGTTTTTTAATTCACTATCATACAATCTAACTCGTTTTCCTTTAAATAATGAAAACTCATAGAAATCACGGAAAACCCTTTGAATTCCAGGAGTTGTAACCTCAAGATTTATATTTCTCGTTCCTTCAACTACAGTAAGCCTTGGATAAAGCAAATCATAAACCTTAGCACATTCATCAACTGTTATTTCACCATCTATAAGTCCTATTGTAAAAATGAAATTAACATAATTATTACTAACGTTTTTCTTAACATCAACAATAAGAATACCAATCTCTTTTAGAAGAGGTGTAAATTCTAGAAACAACTTATTATTTTTTATTTCATTCTCAATCATAACCCACAAAAAAAGGACCGAAATCATCGATCCTTAACCTTTTAAGAAAATCTAGTTGTAGGATACATTTATTTAGGTTACCTGTCAATAATTATGTATGAGATAAATATAATTAATATCATAAATCAGGCCTTGAAAACCATGTAAATCCACGTATTTCTTTATTACAGTTTTTTTTAATTGCTTCATAAGCAGCTCTCATTGAGAAGCCTGATGTATAAATATCATCAACTAAAAATATGAAAGGTTCCTTA
>Ga0172378_10000939_pt1 | contig 26469 bp, 23 predicted proteins | sample GrowelOW332metaG_FD_119755 | JGI IMG/M metagenome (GOLD analysis project Ga0172378, IMG submission 119755) | Groundwater microbial communities from an aquifer near a municipal landfill in Southern Ontario, Canada - Pumphouse #3_1 metaG | ecosystem: Environmental > Aquatic > Deep subsurface >...
GAAACAAAATGAGTAAGGGCACGATCTCTTGACCGTGCCCACGTTCTCATTTTGGCAGATGCCTAAGAAAACCCATATAATACAAGGCTTTAAGACATCCTATAGTCATTTGATACTATTTCAGCAACAGCATTTTGTTCATAGCGCTTTTCCTGTTATTATGCAATCTGTAGAAATAGACTCCTGAGCTTTGCGGTCTGCCATTTTCATCTTTACCATCCCACACAATATGCTTATCGGCGCTGTTCAATCCACTGAATTGCCTTATCAATTGTCCCTTAATATTGTATATCTCCAGCCTGGCATCTCCGGAAGGAAAGCTGAACTGGATAGTAGTGTTGGGATTGAAGGGATTGGGATAATTTGTCAGAAGAATGGGGGAGTTTAGAAGATCATGATTATCTGAGGCTGTTATAGACATCTGGACGGGGAGGGATTCACCAGCTATGTATTGTGCCGCTACGCCAACAAGGTGAGTACCCGGATCCAGTTCTTCAAAGAAGTAGAAGTTATCTGGTGTAGAAGCCACCAAACATCCATCCAGATAAACATTATAGAGCTCAAAGGGTGAAGTGCTGCCTTCCATGGGATCATCCCAGAAAATCATGTGCATTTCCGTGTATTCGTATCCGATATTGAGAGGAGGATTCAGTACCTCAGCAGAATAAAGTTCATTACGGAAAAACTTGAAGGTTCCGTCGTAATCTCCCAAGATCAGATCCAAATCTCCGTCATGATCCAGGTCGACCAATGCCGGGGCAGCGTTTTGATCGGTCTCGATGCCGCTAAATATCGTTGAATTTGGCACCCATATACTTTCGTCATAGAGATAACAGTACAATTCTCCCCATGAACTCCCCGCCAAAAGGTCCAGATCCCCATCTCCGTCGATATCAGCGAAAGTGGGGGAGCAACTGCTGCTTACATCTATGGAACCAAAGAAACCAGGCTGTTCCTGCCAGTTTGGAGCTATCGGACTACCCTCGTTCTTCAAGTAATGCAGGTTTCCGTCTTCATTGCCAACTACAATATCCCAGTCACCATCGGTATCCAGATCAACAAACCTTGGGCAAGACCATCCCCCATAGTTGATGCCCATGAACATAAATGAGTTGTAGAATAAAGATACTCCGAGGTTGTTATAGTAGAAAAGACCGCCACTGAGATCTCCCACCACAAGATCAGGAAGATCATCTCCAGTTACATCTGCAGCAGCTACAGATGAATAGATTGAATGATCAATACTGGAAAAGAAATCGCTATCTTCTTCCCAAGCAGGATTGTAGATATCTCCTACATTACGAAAATACTTGATGTAGCCCAATTGAGTTCCCGTAAGCATATCAAAATCTCCATCTGCGTCGAAATCTATGAAGAAAGGACTACTGGCACCACCCACATCGATAGAACCGCCAAAGAGGCTTGTGTTTTCCTGCCACAATGGTACTGTTGCACTGCCATTGTTCACAAAGCATTTCAAGGGGCCGTCTGCAGTTCCATACACCAAATCCAACAATCCATCTCCATTGATGTCGGATAGATCTCCTGAATTCCAGTATGTCTCATTTCCCAATCCGGAGAATAAGGCGCTATTCTCTTCCCAAAGCGGATTTGTGGGGCTTCCATTGTTTTGAAAATAGACAAATCCATGCAGATCGCGTCCACAAAATATGTCGATATCCGCATCACCATCAAAATCACAGAATACAGGGTAGGCATATAGTCCGATATCCGAGACTAACTCAAAGCTATCGCTAAATTGCGGTTCTGTAGCGCTTCCGGTATTCATATACAACCTTACAGCTCCATCTTCGGAAAGGCCAATCAGCAAGTCCAAATCTCCGTCACCATCCACATCTGCCAGATCGGGAACGGGATAGGGACTCAGATTCAGACCAGCAAAGAAGCTCGGCACTTCAACATAAGAAGGGGTATCCGCATCTTGCCCAAGATAGTAAAATAAACCGGAAAAGCCTCCGGTAACCAAGTCCAGAATACCATCCCCGTTCAAATCTGCCGATATTGTAACTTCACAGGTCAAATAGGATAAACCTGAAAGATAGTCGGTTCCCACAATGTAAACAGGTTCACTAATGCTGCCTGTGTTTTCTAGGAATACCGGTGGACGGGAAGTGTTGCCCAACCAGATATCACAGTCTCCATCCTCGTCAATATCGTTGAAACGGACTTGGGAAAAGGTGAGGCTGGGAATTCCTGAAGGATTGAAGATACTATTGTCCATTGTCCAAGGTTGAGCCGATATGGTCGAAAGAAACATTAACAGCGCGATAACTACTGAGGTTTTAGTCATGTGAAACTCCTTTTTGTAAGTTCATACCCAAGAGTCTTTTGTCTCTAACTAAATAGAGCTTTACTGGGGCATTGTTTATAGATAAATACCAATCAACATTTTGCATATTTCGTTTTACTGTCAAGAACTTCATCGCCAGATTGGAATTCCCCTGAGTTATCCCTGAGTTATCCAATCCTAGCAGAGATACAAGATTGTTTGCTCAAACAGGCTGATACCTCATATACATCTAAAGCACATCCTGAACATTTATCAAGCCTCGCATAGGATGTCTTTGGGATACTCTTTAACTGCATAGTTCCAGCAAGCTAGGTAGAGTAATAAAGCATAAAGAGCAGTGATGCTACATTTAAGGGCTGAGCTTTCGTTGTTAAAAAAAAAGGTGATAAGGATAGGATTTAATATCAGAATATTGGACTCTGCATAAATCTGTGGTATCGGCATACTATCCTTCCTCCATGTTTCAAGCAGTGATGAAGCAGATATAAAGCTGTTATCATCCCGTGTTCACTCGATGATAACCCGATGATAACTCCTTCAGTACGGGTTAATCTTCAGAGAAAGCCATCCTGGAGCGTAGGCCTGCCATTGTCCACAGATTCCATGCAGAATATGCGAGAACGGTAAAAAAGCATTTGTGATTGACAAAAATGTGCATAACTTCGGACTATACCTCTATGGTAAAATTACAAGGAGAACACTTGAATAGATCGCAATACAAAGTGATAATAAGTGTAGTAATAATGCTGCTTATTTGGGGCAGCTTATCTGCTTCATCTTTCTCGGATAACACTGTCAATTGGCTGGAAGCAAGAGGGTTGAGTCCTAGGATAATTGTCCTGATTATCTCAATGTTACCAGTAATCGAGTTAAGAGGTTCCATACCTGTGGCTATCCTCGTATTCAAGCTACACTGGTTTGAAGCTACCGTTTTGTCCATTATTGGAAACATGCTCCCGATGCCGATTTGGCTTCTTGTGTTAGAGTGGTTCTTTAACATGATCAGCAAGATTCCCATAGGGGCACGGTTTACCAAGTGGATCTTTGCCAGAACACGCAATAAAGGCAAGGCTATCGAGAAATATGAAGCACTAGGACTCACGATATTCATTGGCATACCTCTTCCAGGTACCGGAGGCTGGACAGGAGCGCTGGCAGCCAGGATATTTGGGATTAGCTTCTGGAAATCCATGCTATATATTCTGATTGGAGTAGTAATGGCAAGCTTGATCGTAACTCCGCTATCATTGATGGGGAAATTGGCAGTGAACTAATGGATAAAGAGATAAAAGTGTTTTGGCTGGCAGGCGAAAGCAGTGGTGATCTTCACTGTGAGTTAATCATGAAGTCGTTGGCAAAATCCGGAAAGCGTTTTCGACACATAGGCATCGGAGGGGCAAAAATGCAAGCTCAAGGGTTGAGAGCCCTGTATCCCTTCGAGAGATTCGCAGTAATGGGTTTTGTAGAGGTGATCAAACACATTGCTTTCTTCTTGAAAGTAGAACGGGGAATTCGTAAGCTATTTGCAGAAGACAAACCGGATATAGCGATATTAGCAGATTATCCCGGATTCAATCTGCGAATTGCGCATTTGGCAGACGAATATCGAATCCCTGTACTCTATTATATCGCTCCCCAGTTCTGGGCATGGAAACACGAACGAGTGCAAAAACTGAAAGACAGCGTGCGTCATACTGCCTGCATATTACCCTTCGAAGAAGAGATGCTGAATATTCACAATGTAACATGCAGTTACGTGGGACATCCCATCGCAGAAGAGATTGAATTCAAGATGGACAGGGACTACTTTGCCAATTTCTTTCACCTCAATCCTGACAAGAAATGGCTTGGTTTCTTTCCGGGCAGCAGGAACAACGAAATAAAGAAGATGCTTCCAGTGTTTCTGAAAGCCGCCCAGAAATGGGATCCCAAGGAATACGAAATCCTTGTATCAAAATCACATAGCGTAAATCACAGCATGTTTATGGATATGGTATGTGGCACGGGAATGAGCAATTTGAACATAATAGATGGTTATACCTACGATATGATGCGTCATTGCGAAGTATTGACCTGTACTTCCGGGACTGTGACGCTTGAAGCGGGATTCGTGGGAACTCCCACGGTGATCTGCTACAAAGCGAACCCCATATCATATATGATCGGTAAACGCTTAATCAGGGTGTCGCACATAGGATTGCCCAATATCATCCTGGACAATGATGTGTTGCCGGAATTGGTGCAGAAAGACGCAAATCCGGATATGATCAATGCTAAAATTAAGGAAATGCAGCAAGGAAGCGCCAGGCGGGATGTGGTAACTCTTGAGCTGCGCAAACTGAGGTCAATGTTGGGGGAAAAGAAACCCAGCATAGAAGTTCCGAAGATTATCGATCATTTGGTTAGTGTCTATGGCAAGCCTTTTTAGAACCATATACAATTACCTGGCCGCCGGGTTATTATACCTTATCAAGCTTAGCTTGCGCTTTGAAGTCCGCAATCAACCCCAAAATGAACGGGTGATTTATGGGCTTTGGCACAGGGATCTAATGCACTGCGCTCTGCAACGTGCCGGAGATCCGGTTGCCGTGATGATATCTTCCTCAAAAGACGGAGAATTGATTGCAGGGCCGTTAACAGTTTTGGGCTACGCTACAGTCCGAGGATCCAGCAGCAGACAGGGCTCGCAAGCTTTGAAGGCAATGCTGCGGTTTGCTAAAGACAAGTCTCTTGCGATTACTCCGGATGGCCCCAAAGGGCCAGTGGGAACCATCCACCCCGGAATGTTTCAACTGGCACTTTTGGCAAAGATTCCCATCGTAGCTGTTGCCTGCCATACGAAAAGGGAATGGGTATTCAATTCCTGGGACCGCTTCAGATTCCCCAAACCATTTGCCACCATTCAGATAGAATATTCTGAACCTTTATATGTAGAATCCAAAGAAGACATTCCGGTTGTAGAAGCGAAATTCAGGGCTTTTATGGAGAAATGGAGTAGTAGTCATAACTAGACTTGGATTTTGGAGTAGCTAACCGTCAATCCGTACTACAAAAGGTGTCTCTATCTTCAGTCGGTTTGGACAAAATAATCAGAGTAAATCTCTTAGTGAATGAAGAGATATAATGTCTTTGTTTTCCAATAATTGCGTGAGAGAATCAGAGAACCAGATTCAGCTTAGCGGAGGAGGACTGAAGTCTTTGCAGATATCTAAAACGAAATCCGGTATCCTATTAAAATGATCCAAGCTATGTGAATCCGAACCGATTGAGATGAATTTACCTCCTAACTCATGGTAGTGCCGGATCAAGTCAATCTCGGGGATGATCTGTCCATAAGGTTTACGGAGGCTGCTCAGATTGATCTCCAGTGATATATCCCGTTTGATGATAGTCCTCAGAATTTCATCAATGATGGGCTGAACATGATGCTCATCGGGTGGGGTATCGTAATAGCGTTTGTAAACGCCAAAATGAGCCAATATATTGAAATTGCAGCTTTGAACCAACACAAGATTCTGTAAGTAGTAATCCTCGATTTGAGATGGGCTAAGTGGGGCAGAAAGAGGAATGGCTACATTGGTGTGATCGCTGAGGAAATGAACCGAGCCGAGGATGGGGGAAAAGTTGAAACTTGAGATGAGCTTTTCCGCAAAACTCTGTACTTGGTGGTAGTCACCTATTTCTATACCCATGCGAAGTTTAATTGCGGAATACTCAGCTTGCAGTTTCATGCAGTGATTGCGGTACTTCTGTAAAGAAGGCAGCCCGTACACACTAAGCTCCTGAGGCAATAGATCCAGATGTTCGGTGAGGGCAATCTCATCAAATCTCAGATCAATTGCTTTCTTTACCAGATCTGCACTTAACATCCTACTGTCGTAACTGAACTCGCTGTGAATGTGATAATCATAGTTCATAAAGCAATCAAAGCTGCACCCAGCGCACCGGTGATCTCCGGATCGTCCGGAATTAATAGCTTGGTATACAAAATATTTGAGATGCATTGAGCAAGATCTGAACCCTGAGCAACTCCACCAGTGAAAACCACGGGTAATTCGCACTGAAGAGGTGCCATTTGGGCATAAATGCGTCTGGCTATACTTACATGAACTGCACGAGCGATGTTCGCCACTTTATGCCCCTTTGCCAATAGTCCGATGATCTCAGATTCGGCAAAGACTACACATGTTGAACTAAGGGCTATGGTTTCATCGGATTGAGATGCGAGCTGGGAAAGCGTATCCAAATCGCACATCAGTCGCATCGCTGTCATTTCCAGGAATCTTCCCGTTCCAGCAGCGCATTTATCGTTCATCACAAAGTCCTTCACGCTTCCGTCCTCGTTCAAACTGATAATCTTGGAATCCTGACCTCCGATATCGATCACTGTTCTGGCGTGGGGAAAAAGGTAGGAACAAGCTTTGGCATGACATGTTATCTCGCTCTTAACCATATCGGCAGCACTGTACAGTTTGCGTCCATAGCCGGTTACACAGCTTTTATCTATGTGAATATGTCCCAGATGCCGATACATCTCTACGAGAAGATCATCTACCGTCTGAGATGCAGACACATCCGTGGCTTTGTAAGCGCTAAAAGCAATCTTATTCAGCAGCGAATCATATACTACGATCTTGGTGTTACGTGAGCCAATATCAACACCCAATACATTCATAGCTTATACCAAAACATGAATTTGTCGATTTTGAGGGATCAGATAGCTTTTGGCCAGTTGATGCAATTCTTCCAGAGTGCAAGACCTGATGCGTTCTTCCCGCTGCAGATAGTAATCCAAATCATAGCCTAGAGATAGTAGATTTGCTATTCCGGAGGCTTTAAAAGATATGCTTTCATTGTCCATGCGTGAAATTGCAACTAAATAGTTTTTTGCACTTTCCAGTTCCTGTGCCCTGATGCCGTCTTTTACCACATCATTAAGTATCTCCAGAAGTGCGTCCAGACACAATTTATGTTGCTGTGAATCGCAAAAAGCGTAGGCATACCAGAAGCCCAAATCATTGATGGAAGAGAAATCGAAGCCGGTTTGATAGGCTAAGCCCATTTTCTCGCGAAGTATATCATATAGCCTGGAAGAAAGATCTCCACCAAGTATATGAGCCAGGATGTGGAAGGCAGAGTTTTCCTTGATCCTCTTTGCTGGGCAGGCAAAGCCCCCCACATGAATAATCGCTTGATCCAAATGCTTGTAGCTTATACTTTTCCGAAACATCCCCGGATTGAAACAGAGTCTATGCTGCGGGATGGACAAGGTGGGAATTCCCTCTGAGAAACGCTCCGTAACCATATCAAGTACTACCGAGGGCTGTAGTGACCCCACTATGCAGAGGGCAAAATCCTGTCCTAATTGCCAGCAATGATGCCAGGCTTCACAGTCATCAAGGCTTATCTGCCGGATATCCTGTATATCGCCTGTGGAACTATAAAGATTGTTGTGAACACCAAAAAGCTTCCTGAACCATGCTTTGTAGGCTACACTAACAGGATAGTCACGTTCTCGGCGCACGCTATCGATAGCGGCGTTTTTCAACATCTGCAAATAGGATTTATCGAATTTGGGCTGCTGGATAATCTCACTGAGCAATTCCAGGACAATTTCAAGATCGGATTCATGACATTTACCGCGATACAATGTACTGTCCAAATGATGTAGTACCCGGATGTTGAAGCCGTGCTCCCTGGACAAGCGCATTATCTCATCATGACTGCGGAATTGGGTGCCATATAGCATCAAAGCAGTGCTAAAATAGTTCAATCCCGGTTTTGTTTCGTTGAGTTGCGATAGGGGAGAAGACAGGGCAAATCCACATATATCTCTACCGGGCTGATAATTGTATATCAGCTTCAGTCCATTGCTAAGTACATAGCTGTGATATTGGGGGAGGCCAGATTGCATCTGTTCTGCGCTGGCAGATTGACAAGTACCAGATGGTAGTGCGTTTGAAGAGGACAAAGGAGAAAGAGGAGGTAGAGCCTGCCTTGAGAATGCCTCACAAAGCTGCTCAATCTCGTCCGAGGTACTGTTTTTGTTCTGGATGAAAACTGCTAATCGAGAGTAGTCCCAATGTTTCCGTACAGCATGAATCAGGATGTCGTTGTTCAGGCTTTCTATGTAGGCCCCAAAATTGCTGATGCGGGCAAGATCACCATTAAACTCTTCAGCGGCAATCAGATTGGCCAGGTTTTCCACTCCATCGAAGCTGTAAAGCCAATTGTGAATAATATCTTTCTGGACTAACCTGAAGTCTTCGTTGGGTACTCCTTCAATCAGGATGTCTTGTAAAGCATTATAGAAATGCCGGATAATGCTTGCTTTGTTATTTCGACCGTTAGGTGAGAACAAGATAACACTGATTCCCGGGAATAAACCACTAAGCGAGCTTACCTTCACCGAAGAGCAGATCTTTTCCCGTTCTACCAATTCTTTATGCAGCCGGGAAGCTTTCCCGATGGCCAAATACCTTATTGCAATGTGTAATGCCTCGCTATCAGGATGGCTCTCGTTCAATTCCGGTAGTGCAATAGCAATCATATCTTGCTCATTTTTTGTCCTCCGGAAGATTCTGAATGTATCTGGCAAGATCGATACAGGTTCGTGTCTTTTCTCGGAGCTCATTCTCCAACAATCAAAATACTGGTGAAATAGCAGTTTCAACTCGGCGTCATCATAATCACCGGTAACAACCAGGAAGGCGTTTTGGGGACGATAGTGACGTTTGTAAAAGGCCATCAGTTTGGAGTGGGAAGCTTTGTTTAGAGATGTTCTGTTTCCTAGAACAGGGTATTTCAATGGACTCTGATCGAAGTAGTTGGACTGAATGTAGTCCACAAAACTCATCTCTGGCTCGGCTTCATACTGGTGGATTTCTTCCAGAATTATGCTGCGTTCCATGCGGACGTCAGAAGCACTGAAATCTGCATGAATAGCCATCTCGGACAGTATCTTCAAACCTGTTTCCAGGTGTTCAGAAGGGAGTGTGAGGTAGTAGCAAGTAGTATCAAAATCCGTATATGCGTTCAATACAGCACCGATATCTGCAGCAATGCTGCTGAGACTGTTATTGGGATACTGGGGAGTGGATTTGAATAGTAGATGCTCCAAATAGTGGGCATATCCGCGTTCATCTTTACTCTCGTGAACGCTGCCCACTCTGATGTACAACTGCATGCATAAGAGTTGATTATTCTTAATCGGAGCAGAAAGTAAGCGCAGCTTGTTTGGCGCGGTATAGATATTGAGCGCTATATTTGGGATAGTGTTGATCTTCATTTATGAGGTCTTGATATCATCGCATAAGCGTTGTGAAGATGTATGGATTCGGCATTCTCGGATTCTACGTAGAAACCGGAAATTCTGGAGTCACTCTGCAGTCTGATAGTGATCTCGCGTACGATGTCCTCCACGAATTTGGGATTTGCATAAGCTTTTTCAGTAACATACTTTTCATCGACACGCTTAAGCAAGGAGTATATCTCACAGGAAGCGGTCTCCTCAGCTAATTCTATCAACTCTTCCAACCACACAAATTCCTTGTATGTTACCTTGATGGTAATCATGCTCCGCTGATTGTGCGCTCCTGATTCGGATATCTCTTTGGAGCATGGGCATAGCGATGTAACCGGTACTATTACTCCGATCAGCAATTCAAATTCATCTTTTAGTGAAGCACTGAATACGCAGTCGTATGCCAACAACGAAGCAATCTTGGATACTGGAGCTTTCTTGGCGATAAAATAGGGGAAAGTGATATCGATGTAAGCGGCTTGTGCCTTCAATGAACTCTTCAGTTCCCTAAGAAACGGTTCCAGATTCCCTACCAAAGCCTCTTTGTGATAGTGGTGCAGAATATCGATAAACCTGCTCATATGCGTACCGCGCAGATGATGGGGTAAATCCACGTAAATATTCAAATCTGCTACCGTGTGTTGCTCGCCATTTGAGCGATCTTCTACCACAATCGGATAGCGCAAGCCTTTTACGCCCACTTTATCGATGGATATCTTTCTGGTATCGGTTTGGCTTTGAATATCTGGTATTGTCATATCTTTTCGCTGAATTCCAGGTCGCGTATGTCTTCACTCTTTAGCGAGACTATTGTATCGTCCTGTTCGTAATAAATGACGCAGTTTAAGCCTTCTGTATTGCTAACAAAGTCAAGGGCTTTGCCCGGTTCCATCGTAAACAAGGCTGTGGATAGACCATCGGCAAAAGCTGTGTTTTTAGCGATAACGGTTACTGAAAAAATCTTCTCCACGGGCATTCCGGTCTTGGCATTCAGGATATGGTGATAGCGTTTACCGTTATTCTCGAAGAATTGTTGATAATCTCCGCTGGTACCTACGCTGAGATCATTGATGCGAAAGTTGGCAATGCTGCTATCTGCATTACGAGGATGCTGAATGTAAACCAGAGGTGCAATCTTGAAGCCATAAAAGCACATGGAACTGCGGCTATTGATGAAACCACGGTAGAGATGGCGCTGCTTCATGCTCGCTATGGCTTTGTCCAGGATGTATCCTTTCGCAATCCCTCCGAAAGTGAGCTTCATACCAGAAGGTTTGTAGAGAGTATCTTTACTATACCTTATCCGGGAAAAGTCAACTTTCTTTAACTCTTCCTGGATCAACAGAGAATCCGGAACTTGTGGGTTTTCCGTGTTAAAGTGCCAAAGGTCCCACACAGGTTTAATGCTGGGATCGAAGTTGCCCTGGCTAATGTGCCATAAACTGTCTGATAAAACCAGGAGATTGTATATGTCTTCATCTATGGCAAACTCTTCTTCGGTGCTGTCATTGATTTTTGATATCATGCTATGGGGGTCGTATTCGTTTAACTTCTTTCCCAAATCCGTGATTAGAGAGAATACTGCTTCAATTTCATTGCCCACATTCTTGGATTTTGAGGTGGCAGATATCTCTACAATCGTATCCAGAATGTACTTGCTGCGTGTTTCTGTATATTCTCGAGTGATAAACTTGTATGCTCCGTATGAGATTACTGCTAAAAGGATTATTAGTGATACTATCTCTTTTCTGTTCATCGATTACATCCTGGATTCAAAAAGCTCAAACTGCTCCAACTTAATCGTATAGTCTCGGATTGCAAACCAGCTAAGCGGTAAACTGAAAAGCAAGGGAAATATCGCTAAACCGAAAGCCAGCAAATTCAGGATTCCAAGTACCAAGACCAACAAATAGATATTCCACCGCACATCATGAAGATGCCGGTAACTCAATGATATCGCCCTAAATGGATTGATCCCGAGACGTTCCATAATCACTGGAGCTGGAGCAACAATGGCTACCCAATAGTTAACTAACACTATCCAGACTAAACGCAGTATGGGATCGCTGGCAAAACCCGGGAAACCAAAGCAAATAAGGTATATCAATACAAAGAAAAGTGCGTTTAACAAACTGAACACAAAGTATCTGGGATAATGCCTAAGATTGGTGATAAGAGAACTAAGCTTCAGCTCATAGTGTTCATTCTCGCTGATTCTGCTGAAAGGAAGCAGTAGAAAAGGCATAAATGCACTAAATAGAACGCTTTTTATGGCTAGATTCAAGAGAAACTGCCCCGTTCCTTCTATATGAACATAATTATGAAAAACCCAGATCAGTACAGCTATGGGTATTGCTCCCAGAATAATGGTGAAACCTGTGGCAGGCACCATTTCCGAATATTTCGCTTTCAAAGCCTGGCGACTGTGTTTCATAATACTCATGGAGGATAGTTCCGTCTTTAGCACCGGGCTTTGAGTACCGCAAGCTACACACCAGATATCATGCTCGGCTAAGCGGGCATTACACTTCTTACAACGCATTGAAACTCCTTAACATTTTGACCATCCGCAAGATGGACATTTGAGACAACCTTCCAAATGTTCTATGGAGGAACCGCAATCCGGGCAGAGAGCGACTCGGGTATTTGGTATGTCCTCTTGAAGAAGAATGCCTGGATCGGATATAACGTGGATAGCTTTCAGTTCATTATTGGCATTTATCGATAGGAAGTTTTCCAGGGCTTGACCTACCGCATCTCCGCAGGATGTAATCATCTTGCCCTTATGCCACATGGGAGATTGACAGCGTATTCCCTTCAGTTGTCTGATAATAGCCTCTATGCGAATACTGGATCTAAGAGCAAGCGATGATAGCCGTGCTATGGCTTCCAGCTGGGCGGAAGCACAACCGCCCACTTTGCCCATTTGTACAAATACCTCACATGCTCCATGCGAATCTGTGTTGATAGTTACATACATGTGTCCGCAACCTGTTTCCAAGCGTTGGGTGATACCGTGAGTAACTTCAGGACGCTGTCTGGGAACGACCTTCTTTTCGCTTTTGTCGCCTTCGGATACGGATGATCCTACCGATAGTACTTGATTGTCTCGACTACCGTCGCGGTAAACTGTAACACCCTTACATCCCAGTTTGTAAGCCAGTTGATAAGCGTTTCTGATATCCTCTATGCTGGCACTATTGGCAAAATTGATCGTCTTGCTAACAGCATTATCGGTGAACTTCTGGAAGGCAGCCTGCATACGAATATGCCATTCCGGTTTGATGTCGTGAGCGGTCTGGAATACTTCCTTCAATTCCTCTGGAATATCCTGCATATGGGATATTGAGCCGCTTTGACTAAGCTCTTCCAAAAGTTCCTGAGTAAGCAGTCCCCATTCTTCTAAAGCAGCTTCAAGCCATTTGTTTACATACAGAAGCTTCTCGTTATCCATTACACTCTTTACGTAAACCAAAGAGAATTGGGGCTCAATACCGCTTGATGTATCTGCAATCATACTTATCGTACCGGTGGGAGCGATAGTGGTATGTGTGGCGTTTCGCATCCCGTTCTTTTTGATTGTTTCAATCAGCTCCGCCCATTTCTTGCCTTCCCTGCGAAGCTCTCCCGTAGCATATATGCTCTGGGAAAAATTCGGGAAACTGCCCAATTCCATAGCTAGTTCCATACTCCGTTGTTTGGCTTCGTAATCGATGAACTCCATCACTTTACTTGCCAGCCCTACCGCTTCGGTGCTGCTGTAGGGTAGCTTGAGTTGATATAGAGCATCAGCCCAGCCCATGATGCCCAGGCCTATCTTGCGATTTCCTTTCACCATTTCCTCTATGGACTGTAGGGGAAATTTGGACGCATCTATCACGGCATCAAGAAAATCTATGCTATCGCGGGTTACCTTGCGCAGACGCTCCCAATCCAGCGTATCATCCACTACCATTCCAGCCAGATTAATGGAGCCGAGATTGCATGCTTCATTAGGTAATAAAGGCTGCTCTCCGCAAGGGTTGGTAGATTCAATCACTCCGATGGCAGGAGTAGGATTGGCTTCATTAATCCTATCCAGAAAGATTATGCCAGGTTCACCGTTTTTGTGTGCCATTTCCACTATCAGGTCAAACACTTGTGCGGCAGGCAACTTTCCGACTGCTTTCCTTGTATGAGGAGAGATCAATTCGTATTCAGTGTTTTCTGCTACAGCTTTCATGAAGGTTTCGGTCAGACCTACGCTGATATTGAAGTTGGTAAGCTCGTTGGGATCACGCTTGCATGTAATAAAATCCAGTATCTGGGGATGATCTACACTGAGTATGCCCATGTTTGCTCCACGTCTGGTTCCGCCTTGCTTAACGGCATCGGTAGCAGCATTGAATACTTTCATAAAAGATATGGGTCCGCTGGATACACCATTGGTGGAACGTACCTTGGCATTGGCTTCACGCAGTCTGCTGAAGGAGAATCCGGTTCCCCCACCGCTTTTGTGAATCAGAGCAGCATTCTTCACTGTCTCGAAGATGCTGTCCATGCTATCTTCGATAGGCAACACAAAACAAGCCGATAATTGCTGTATGTCTCCGCCAGCATTCATCAAGGTAGGGGAGTTCGGTAGGAAGTCTCCACTATCCAAAAGGTCGTAAAAACGGTTTTTTTTGTCCTGGTCACCGGCAGATATGTTTGAGCTTACTCTATCAATCAGGGCTTGCCAATCTTCCAGGCATTCCCCATTCTCATCCTTTCGAAAATAGCGTTTTTGCAAGACAATGAGAGCATTATCACTTAGATGCATTGTCACCCCTTCTACTTTGAAGGTAAAGCCAGGATTTCCCGAGCTTGTTCGGGGCTGGCAATGGGACGACCAATCTCACTTGCGATGCGGGCAAGTCTGGCAACCAACTGTGCATTTGAATCCGCCACTACGCCTTTATGGTAGAAAATGTTGTCTTCAAAACCGCAACGAATGTGTCCACCAGTAACCATGGCGACCATTGAGGTAGGAATATGCCATCTACCTATTCCAGCTACTGCCCAGGTTGCGCTTGGTATCTCTTCCGCTAAATGTTCAACCATATATAGCAAATTCTTTGGTTTACCGCTCATTCCACCGGGAACACCCAGAACAAATTGGATATGCAGAGGCTCCTGAGTTATGATACCCTTTTTTAGCAGTTTTGCCACGACATCTATCATACCAGATTCATATACTTCTACTTCTGGTACTACGTGATACTCCTTAAAGGACTCTGCAAGGCGAATAATGTCTTTGGGATGGTTTAAAAAGATCTCGTCTCCAAAATTCAGGGTTCCGGCATTCAATGTGCCCATATCCGGCTTCAAAGCCAAGGGCGCTAGTCTCTTCTCAAAAGCTTCGCCGACAGCCCCTCCGGTACTGATCTGGATTATCACCTCAGGTACAGCCTGTCGAATCGCTGATATCGAATCCTCAAATCTGGCCAGTCTCTGAGTGGGAGATCCATCGTCTTCACGCACATGCAAGTGAATTACTCTGGCTCCTGCATCAAAACATGCTTTTGCTTCCCTGGCTTGTTCCTCCGGAGTGATGGGTAAATTAGGCTGATCTTTACGGGTGGTTTCTGCTCCGGTAATTGCTGCGGTCAAAATAATTGGTTTCATGTGTCCCTCTATACTCTTTTATTTTATTTCAGTCGATGAACCAGCTCTCAAAGAGCCGGACGCGTTTCAAATTGCGCATGGGATTGTTCAGAATTCTGCTTGCTATAGTAGCAAACTTGTCCTCATTGTCACTCACATAGAAGCTATCTTTTCCAGCATTACCGTCATGTTCAAATGGTAATAAACTCTTTAGGTGCATGGTAATAGCATCTGCACTATCAACCAGTTTCACATTATCGCCCATGTAATCCTGTATAATATGAGATAATAAGGGATAGTGTGTACAGCCCAGAACAAGAGTATCGATGCCCTTCTCCAGCATGGATAAAAGGTACTCCTCTACAACTTGCCGAGCGATAGGATGATCCTGCCAGCCTTCTTCCACTATTGGCACAAAGAGAGGGCAGGCTTTTGAGAATATATTAGCTTCAGGGTTATGAATATGGATCGCTTTGCTATAAGCTTCACTACGCACCGTACCCTCAGTACCGATAACTCCGATATTCAAGTTTCTGGTGGTACGAACAGCAACTTCACTTCCAGGTTCGATCACGCCAATTATCGGTATGTGCGTGAGTTTGCGCAAATGTGGGATAGCGACTGAGGAGGATGTATTGCAAGCTACAATCAGGATTTTGATGCCTTGCTGAAGCAGGAATCTAGCGTTTTGAACCGAGTATTCTATAATTGTATTTGGAGACTTTGGTCCATAAGGAACTCGTGCTGTATCACCAAAATACACCAAGTCTTCTTCCGGGAAAGCATCACGAATAGCCTTGTATACTGTAAGGCCTCCAACGCCTGAATCGAATATCCCGATTGGTTTCTTCATTATCTTCTTTTCCTGCCTTGTCGTCTGTGTTTATTCTCACCATTTTTTCGATCCGATTTGGCGTCAACCATAATTCTGTGTTTGCTGTTTACTTGTTTTATTTCCATGCGTTTGATCCGGTGATAATGTGTATGGCAATCAGGTTCTCCCGTTAATTCCAGATATACATCATCGCTCACTTCCATGATGCGCACTTTCACGCTGTCCAAAAGTTCAAAAGATTCGGAATTTGAGGGATTCACAAAGCGCATCTCACGATCCCGATACTCCCATTTCCCTTTTCCAAATTGAGTTATCTGCAACATTGCCGTTACGGGAATCTCGTTGAGACGAATCAAAGCGCCGGAGCTGTTTGCGGAAATCATCATACCGGTAAACAACTCTCCCACTTTATCTCGCATGTAGGTAGCGCTATATACTTTCTCTATATCCCGTTCTGCTGCATCAGCTTGTAACTCCTGCTCAGATGCTACATTTGCCCAGCGTATGATCTGGTCTTTGCTGATTTTGCTATTGGAGCTTCGGATCACGTGTATCTTGCATAGATGGTGTACGGCCAGATCACAGAGACGGCGAATAGGACTGGTAAAATGCGTGTAGTTTTCCAATGCCAAACCGAAGTGACGGATGTGTAATGGCGAGTATTTGGCCTTTTTCATGCTACGGAGGATAATGCGGTCAAACACTTTATGATAGTCTTTATTTGGTAGAGATGACAGCAAGTTTTGAACACTCTTGTTCAGGTTTTCCTTTTCCAGGTAAGCTATGCCATAGAAGTCCAATACCTCCCTCAATCGCTCAATCTTCATAGTGTCTGGATCTTCGTGAATGCGATAGATGGAAGCAGGTGCTTTCTTTGACAACTGAGTAGCGGTGTACTCATTTGCCACCAACATAAAGTTCTCTATTAATTTATGACTTTCGGTTTCCTCCGCTATGCCCAAATGGTGGACAAAACCTTCTTCATCATACAGGTATTCAATTTCAGGCAAATCGAAGAATATATATCCATTGTCCAGTCTGATCTTACTGAGGGCAGCAGAGAGCTTGCGACTGTCGTCCAGAGCTTTCTTCAAGGTGGGGGAGAACTGGCTGGCTTTCCCTTCGAAATAAGCATCTACTTCTTCATATACTAACCGCACATTGGAGCGGATTACAGCTTCATACATGCTTTGTTTCAGCACATTTCCTTGCTTGTCAAATTCGGTTTGAACTGTCATTACCAGCTTATCTTCATCCGGACGCAAACTGCATATCTGGTTTGATAAGCGCTCCGGGATCATTGGAATCACCTTCTTGGGGAAATAGAAGCTATTACCTCTTACTGACGCCTCAGCGAATGTTTTAGTGTCCGTGCCCACATAATGAGCTACATCAGCAATATGAACCCACAGTATCCAACCCTGCTTGCTCTCCTCTATCGATATTGCATCATCAAAGTCCTTAGCTGATGCAGGATCGATGGTGAAAGTATAGATATCACGCAAGTCCTTCCGTTTTATAATTTCGTGCTCATCCGGCTCCAAAGGCAGGTTCTGAACCTCTTCCAACACCTCATCCGGAAAACTTAGCGGTAATTGGTATTGGCGGATTACAGCCAGGAGCTCGACCTGAGGATCTCCGGATTGCCCCAACACCTCTGTGATCTTGCCGCCGGGCATCTTTCCGCTAAGGTGATCTCCCCAATTTGTAACGGTAAGAATCACTTTCTGTCCGGGTACAGCTCCCCCTAGCTCATTTACTTCAAACCAGCTATGAATTTTGGGGTTTGACGCTACAAATATCCATTTGTTCTTTGCTTTGGAGATTCCTCCGGGGATCTGCTCGTTTGCCCGCTTCACTATGCGGCGTACCACTCCGTGTTCTCCCCGGTTTCTGCGACTTTGCGGCTCTATCAAGACGACATCATTGTGATACGCATTTAGGGTGTCTTCACTATCAACGAAATAGTCCTTCGCCGCCGTTCTTACAAAGGCGAAGGAGCGGTCTCTGGCCAGTGATGTGGCATCAAATATACCTTCAATCAGCTTGGCACTCCGTGAGGTATGATCGTTAGACTGTTCTTTCATGATCGGCTTTTGAAGCGATGATTTGCATTCGTAACTTAGCTTATAGCGTTTTCTTTCTTTGATTAGTTTGCCATCAAGCATGAGATTGGACAGGGTCTGACTCACCTGGGCTTTTGTCTTCTTCGATGCACCTAATTTTGCACATATCTCACTGTAGGTATGGCCGTTAGAACACGCACTCAAGAGTATGTCTAATATTATAGTTTCTATATCGTTGTTATTCAATTTATTCCTTCAATATCTTTTGCCGATTTTTTGCTCCAAGAAATCAAGCAGTTCCGGCACCTCAGCTTGAGATTTGGAAAAGCGCAGAGATTGTCCTCTAAAGGGATCCAATCTGCGAGGCATTTTAAATGTAGATAACATTACTCCTCGTTTATCCTTGTAAAAGCATCCAAAGTCACTCCATGACCTCTTTATTTTGAAGAATATGTAACGTACCTGGATCTCATCTTCATAGAGGAAGTACTCCGTAATGATGAAATAGGGAATCAGATTTCCATAAACCAAGGCTAAACCTAGAAAATAGAACAAGGGCATTTGCCAATTAAGCACCGTCAAACGGTAGAGAAACATAGTTAAAAAAGCCAGAAAAAGGAGAAGTAGGGTAGAGCTGAGAGGACGCTCAGCAAATGGCCAGGATTTCCAGCTTAGTTTCGGTTCAGGATACATTCTGGACAATCTCCCGGCATTTTTCTATCTCTTCTTTGATGATCAACACATCTTTGAATGTATTGCTATTAGAGAATTTAGAGCCCAAAGTATTGGCTTCACGCTGCATTTCCTGAAGGATGAAGTTCAGGGTCTTGCCAATTTCCTGCTCTAGTTTCACAGTCTCCCTGAAAGTATTAATATGAGATTTCAAGCGTGTAATCTCCTCTTGTATATCGTATTTATCTATGTACAGGGCAAGTTCTTGTATTAATCTTTGTTCAGTGTTTTCTATCTGATACTCACCCATAATCTCTTTAATTCGTTTGTTCATGTTATCAAAGATTTCTTGCTTGTATGGTTTAACTGCTTGTTCTACATCATTTATTGCAGTACTAATGTCATCCATGGAGTTCGATAATACCTTCTGTATGTCTTTGGCCTCATTAATCATGGATCTACAAATATCATTCAATGCTTCTCTCAGAGTACAGAGCAGAATCTCGTGAAGCTCTTTGTCTTCGGATAATTGATTGCCATTCTCGATTACTCCGGGTTCATTGAGAAGAAACTCCAGAGAAACATCTTTCTGTAGATGAAGGGAAGTTTGTGCCTGTTTAATGATATCGTAGTACTTTCTCAGTTTTGGCTCATTTAAACGTAGTTTAGGCTCTCGATAGTCATTTATGTTTACCCTGATCTCAATCGAGCCACGAGAGAGGTATTTCGAGCTCTCTTTTCGAAGCTCAAATTCAAAGAAGCTCAGTTCACGGGGCAGGTAGCTCTTTATATCCAGGTATCTGCCGTTAACGCTTTTGATTTCGATATCACATTCAATATTGTGCATGCTCTGATGGCTTTTCCCGAATCCGGTCATACTTTTCATATAATCTCCACTATATATATCTGCGGGGGATAACTATCTGGGTTTTATAGCAGATACGTTTCACAGGTAAGTTTACATAACATCTCTTATGTATAAACTGGGCTACTGGCATATTAACGTGCCCGCTGTGGCGTCTATCACCCTGGCACTTACCAAAGTTCCGATCATCGATTCGTCTCCGCCCAATACTGCAATTTTAAAATCGCTGGTCTTTCCGGAAACCTGTTCTTTATTTTTTTTACTGAAGTCTTCCACATAGACTTCTACGGTTCTACCAATCTGAGCGCGAAACTTCTTGAGAGTAATCTCCCGTTGTAGATCGATCATTCTCTGCAAACGTTCCAGTCGAATGGCTTCAGGAACCTGATCCTTGTGTGTAGCGGCTTCGGTGCCTTCGCGGGGACTATATTTGAAGCAGAAGGCATAATCGTACTCGATCTCACGCATAGCCCTTAGAGTATCTTCAAACTGTTCTTCAGTTTCTCCGGGGAATCCGGCAATGATGTCTGTAGTAATGCCAATATCGGGCATAGCCTGTTTAAGCACTTGTATCCTACTAAAATAATGAGGATAGCTATATGATCTGTTCATCTTCTGTAAAATCTCGCTGTTTCCGCTCTGTAAGGGTAAATGAATGTGATGGCATATCTTAGAATTGTTCTTCATTTCTTCAACCAGTTCATCTGAAAGGTCTTTGGGATGTGAAGTAATGAACCTCAAGCGATACATCTGAGGTACATCCTCAGTTATCCTTCTCAACATGCTGGGGAAACTGAGATCACGCCAGTGGTAGGAATTAACGTTTTGTCCCAAGAGAGTTATATCCATCATTCCTTGTGATACAGCGCTTTGGACGTCTTTCAGAATATCATCGTAAGGTCTGCTTCGTTCTCTGCCACGCACATAAGGCACTATGCAATAGGAGCAAAAATTGTTGCATCCCCGCATGATGGTTACATAGGCACAGCGGGAATCTTGATGATGCGGCAGCATTTCCTCATAGATCTCTTGAGAATTCAAATCCAGTGCCGAACCTGTTTCTTGCGCCAATATATGCGGTAGATACTTATATTGATCCACTCCCACTGCGCAATCTATACCCAGATCTTCCGACAGAAGCCTCTGCCCTATTCGTTGAGCCATACAGCCCAATACTACTATTTTGAAGCCAGGTTTCTCCCTCTTACGATGTCTTTCGTTTGATATCCTACCCAAAACTCGCTGTTCGGCATGATCTCTCACGGAGCATGTATTGAAGAGTAAAATATCTGTATCATCGATATCTTTGGCGGGTTGATACCCGGACTCACGTAGAATGGAGTAGATTAGCTCGCTATCCGATACATTCATCTGACAGCCATATGTTTCTATATAAAACTTCATATTTATATCCTATTAAGATGCTGACGCAAATCTACAACAGCATTAATTATACTCCTCAGAGTTTCTGGTTCTATTGTCTGATCCGCATCGCAGATACTTTCGCAAGGATTTACACAGCATTCGATCATCAGACCATCTGCACCCCCGGCAATTGACGCCATAGCCAGAGACGGAACCAGAGCACGATTACCTGCTGCGTGCGATGGATCTATTATCACAGGTATTCCACATTTTTGCTGCATTACTTTGATTGCAGATAAGTCCAAGGTATAGCGTGTTTCCGTTTCGAAAGTGCGTATTCCTCTTTCGCAGAGGATGACCTGCTCATTACCATTTTCGATGATATATTCGGCTGCGGCCATCCATTCATCATAGGTTGCGGCCATCCCTCTTTTAAGGATAACCGGTTTATCGATTTTGCCCAAGAGTTCTAATAGTGGGTAGTTTTGCATATTTCTGGTTCCTACCACCAAGACATCTATATTTTTGGCCATAAAGTCCACTTTATCTATCTGAGTGCATTCCGATACGGTTTTCAAACCCAACTCCTGTCCTACTCTTGCCAAACGCAGAATTCCGCTATCTCCCAGACCCCTGAAACTATGCACGGATGTACGCAGCTTGTAAGCACCGCCGCGCAGATATTTGATTCCCATTTCTTTTAGAATCTTTGCGCTTTGATACAAGCTGTCATAATCTTCTATTGAACATGGACCGGCGATAATCCCAAAGTTGCCGTGTCCAAAGCTGTTTATTTCATCCACTTTGCGTATCCTACTGATATTCCATCGTTGCATACCACAAAATATGAACTACGATATCTGTCCAGCACAAGCTGAATGACACGTGCCGCAATGCCCATTGAAACAATCTCACGAGGGCTATGAGCCATACTTTGATACTCCATTACTTTATCCTGAAAAATGTCTGTAATTAGCCTTGAAAGCTCATTATACTCCAGCTTTTCTCCATTTGACCCTAGACTGTCCTTTATACCAGCCTTCCTGATGTAGCGAAAGAGCATTGTAGCAGTAAGTCCCACTACAATCAGCTGGATATTTTCATACAATGGTAATCGGTTTAGCTCTTTCAAGACTACCTGTTCTACTGATACACCTTTATTTTCGTTCAAATACAGATTGATCAGGCCAAATGGCATTGATTCTCCGCAGTATTTCCCGTTTGGGCTTCCCCACACGATTTCCGTACTTACTCCTCCAATGTCCAGTATGATATTCACTGTATTGTGAAGCATTAGAGGTTGTGCCGCCAGCCAAGCGTACTTCATCTCAGTTTTGGCATTTATTACTTTGCCTTTAAAAGACCAGCGGACGTGAATTTCATCCAACAATTCACCGGAGTTTTGTGCCATTCTGCTGATGCCTGTAGCTATCAACTTCTTTTCCGAAGCAATGGCAGAATCGATTTTCAGTATGCTGCTCATTGCTTGCAGAGCTTGTGTTATACTTTCTTCCGACAATCTCCCGTCCCTGAAGTCGAGTCCCAGGCCAGTGGTGCACCAATAACGATGAATCACTTTATCTTTGCTCTTGTTGTAAAGGATGTAGTTCATATTGTTCGATCCCAAGTCGCACACGCTCACGATCCTATCTTGAGGGTATTTTACTTTCACAAACTCATTGATTATCTTTCCAGCCAAAACCCCATTCGCCTTATTTTTCTTGAAGTCTCCCTGACGTACTTCGGTAAAAAGTTTTCTGATCTCCCCCACTTCCTCGGGAAAGCAATCCACTCTTTTTGCTCCCGGATAATCCTTAACACCGGTTATCAATACCCGTTCTTCAGGGTAGTTTCTCCGAGGTATGTAGATCATAGATTTTCCCATGCTCAATACTTCTGCAAATGTGCTGTATCCGGGTTTGCAGATCACAATATCGGAATGCTGCATCAAGCTGATAAAATCGTCATCTTGTTCTACATGAAGGAGATTGGATGCCTTATACCCTCTATATGGGCTTATTACAACACCGTCCCACGCTTTACAGATGGCTTCAATAGGTATCTCGATCGCTCCCTCTCCACCAAACATCAATAACAAAATCTGTGTGCCTTCCTTTATGCCATATTTATCATAAGGACTTACGTACTCACTTTTTGTCCTGGCTACCAAACCTCCATCAATGGGATTCTTGAAACCGGGAACACTATATGGTGCCCCCAAATCCAAGAGAAAGCTTCTATTCATCCGTCTGTATAGAGAATGGATTACAGAGAGAATGGGAATAATATCTTCATCATTCCCAAAGAGTTCTTGATAGATAAAGTACCAGTCGAAGTTGCTGACACCGAAAATCGGTACCTCTGTATATAAGCATGCTTCCACGATTAGGAAAGGAACATCACTTACTACCAGATCAACACCCTGCTCGCGAAGGAAAAGTATCTCAGCAGCTACCAATTCCTCCCGCTGCGAAAACAATTCCATCAAAGCTGCTTTGGTCTTTTCCAGGTCTGTGACAAGGTTCTCTTTATGAACTACTCCCCTATCGAGTTTGCTTTCACGGTATTCCCAATGCCCATCCGGCAAATCCTGAAAGAGAAAGGCAGGACGATCGCTACAGATGTAAACATAGCAGCCATATTCAATAAAGCTTTGTGCCAGTGCAGCTATTCTGGAGGCATGACCAAAGCCGTGATTGGAAGCGTACAATGCAATTTTCATCATTCTCCTAATACAGGATCAACTTGCGATCCTCTTCCCTACTTTTGAACTCCAACACCACATGATTAGGCAGGCAGATAATCGGCATATTATTGTTGAATCCCTGTTTCACACAGCGTTTGTCCGGGCAGTCACTGTGGGAAATCCTGGCTTTGCCATCAGCGATTTGAATCCTTACGTGATCATCGACAACGATATCCTGCGGAGTATCCAGTTGATAGACTCCAAATAGCTGTGAGTCTTTATAAATATACAGGCTATTTTTCTCTCTACCATAGGATCGGTAAGTAAGAAAAGCTATCATCAGAATAATAACAACCAGGATCAGGTCGCTGATGCTAAGGCTGCGCAAATATTTACGCTTCATATACTCCATAGATGGCATGATTACACTGGGGACACTTCCCGTCCCGCAATACCGAACTTTTCGTGTTCATGAATCCCCTGTAGATCAACGTGGTTTTACATTCCGGGCATAGAGTATGGGCATAGTCTTCCACGGCTATATTTCCTCCATACACATAATGCAGCCGTTTTCTCGCTATATTTACTGCTCTGCCGATGTCATCCATGCTTGTGGGTGGATTATCTGCCAGATAGTCCGGATGGTATGCGGAGATATGCAAGGGCAGATCGGGACTGATATCATTCACAAATTCGCTGATCTCTTCAATCTCTTTATCGCTGTCGTTCAAACCGGGTATCATTAAAAAGGTCAGTTCCAAATGAACACCAGCGTTCCATGCCTGTCGTATGGTTTTTAACACAGGATTCAGCTCTCCCCCGCATTGTTCCTTGTAAAAGCCGGAGTGGATAGATTTGAGGTCTATGTTCATAGCTTTTACCCACGGCAACAATTCTTCTAGAGGTGTGCTGTTGATATAGCCATTCGTTATCATTACCACATCCACATCCGGATACTTTTTGCTAAAATCCAGGATGTATTCGTACCAGGTTATCGGTTCTGTATACGTGAAAGCTACTTGCTTGTATCTGCTTTCTTTTAGGATAGTGTTATATAAGTCGTCTATCCCGATTGTTACAGTATTGCTCTGTAATTGGGATATGCTGTAGTTCTGACAAAAGCGGCAAGTGAGATTGCAGGAGTTTGGACCCAAAGAGAGAATTCTGGAACCGGGATGAAAGTGATACAGTGGCTTTTTTTCGATGGGATCGATGCTCAAGCCTATGCTTTTATCATAGTTTACAGCATACAGCTTTCCCTCGATATTCTCCCTGCTGCGGCATCTTCCGCTCTCACAGGGATGAATAACACAGTACGCTGGGCACAATTCGCATTGTAATGCCCCGCTTTTCAGCTTTTTATAATACATTGCCTCGCGTTTCATCTCATCCATCTCTCTATTCCTTCCATGTGATTCTGAAGCGCATCCGCATTTTCCGTCAAGACTATTTTTGCCCTCTCACCCATTTCCTGCCTTTGTTTGGCGTCTTGCAGCAAGCTAACCAGGTCTTTCTCCAGCTTGGCTTTGTTCGATACGATTATTGCATTGTTACTCAGCAGTTTCTCTACTGATGCTTTGCATGAATGATGGTATTCACCTATGATGATGGCTTTGGCATAAAAGGCTGGCTCCAGGGGATTATGCCCCCCATAATCGTAGAAAGAACCTCCCACAATGGCAATATCGGAGATAGTATAAGCTCCTGCCAATTGCCCCAGAGTATCTATCAGAACAATATCTACAGACTCTGAAGCCATGTCCGATAACCTACGATATACTGTATTGCGCAGTAACTTCTCCACTTCATCACAGCGTTTGGGATGACGGGGCGCCAGGACAAGGCGCAGAGTAGGATACTTTTCTTTCAGTTTCGCATAAATGTCCAGTATAAGAGCTTCTTCCCCAGGACGCGAGCTGCCCCACACCAGAACAAGGTCATCCGCATCAAATCCAAATTCTTGTTTTTTGCTTATGGGATCGAAGAGGGGCAGAGTGAGGCAATATTTCAGGTTACCCGCATTGATGGATGATACATCCAGTAAAGAATGAAAGCGATCCCGGTCGGCATCACTTTGCGCTAGTACCAATTTGACACTGCGGGCAATATATCTGATTAAAGCTTGAATCCTGCCGTATGCGATAGCACTTTTCTTGCTCATTCTGGCATTTATAAATAGCACCGGAATTCTTCTATACGCAGCCCGATCCAGGAGCATTGGCCAAATCTCGGTCTCTACCACCAGAATCAAAGCTGGAGAGAGCGCATCCAGTTGTTTATCTCTCAAAGACGCTATATCCAAAGGTGCAAGGCTTGCATCAAGATTCCTAAAGCTGCGTTTTACCAGCTCCAGCCCCGTGACTGTTACCGTGCTAATATGTAAGGGATAGCCTTTGTTGATCAATTCTCGTAGTAAAGGGATTACCGCATTCACTTCACCTACCGATGCACAATGTATCAAAATTGGACGATCCGATCGGGACTTCGGCGGATACAAAGCTCCACGATAACGGTAAAGAGGAAGTATCAGCCAAAGCAGCGGGCGGCTGATAACGAATAGTAGCTCCGTAAGAAGCCTGTAGCAGCTAACAAGAACGCGGTTTATCATAATTATTCCCACTCAATGTAAAAAAGGACGCCATTACAGGCGTCCCAATTTATGGCGGGAGCGACGAGACTCGAACTCGCGGCCTTCTGCGTGACAGGCAGACGTTCTAACCAAACTGAACTACGCCCCCAGC
>Ga0172378_10000940_pt1 | contig 26466 bp, 23 predicted proteins | sample GrowelOW332metaG_FD_119755 | JGI IMG/M metagenome (GOLD analysis project Ga0172378, IMG submission 119755) | Groundwater microbial communities from an aquifer near a municipal landfill in Southern Ontario, Canada - Pumphouse #3_1 metaG | ecosystem: Environmental > Aquatic > Deep subsurface >...
CATGCAGCGGGATTATTTCTCCTGCGGTATACTGCGTTCCGCTGAGTATGTCGGTAACGTGTGCATACGGACATTCAAGCTGTCCGGATGTCTGACTGTAGTTGAACAGGTAGTGAATTTTTTCCCGTTCAGCGTTTATTCCGCTGCGGATAATCACCGGCCACGAACACGGAGGGATGCTTCCTGTCAGTCCGGCGCTTTCCGCCGCTGTCCTGAGCAGTTTTTTCAGTACGTCTTTCCCGGTGTATGCACCGATGTAATATGCGGTGCCCCTGCCGTATGAGTTTCCGGTAATGCCTGCGTATGTTTTCCAGTACGGATGTTCATACCGTTCGAGTACGTCAGCTCTGCCGGCGGAAAGAAGTTCCGCAAAACAGCTGCATTCCGCACCGCCGAGTTTCATATGAGACGGCTGCACGGACTGACTGTAGTGCATGCCGAAGCAGCTGGTCATGCCGTGCGGCTGCATGTCGTGGTATACCGTTGCATGTTCGTCTGCAAAAAACGATTTGAACGAACTTACCAGGGTTCCTCCGTTGTGTACGAATTCCTGCAGTTTCGTAACCGACTCTTCGGACACACAGTACAGTGCGGGCGTAACCAGCATACTGTACTGCGACGGGTCAAGCGCATGTATGTCAACGACGTCGCATTCGATGTTCATCTCGTACAGACAGTCGTACATCCAGCGGACGATGTCGTTATAACAGAGCGTATCATCGGCCGGAAAAAGTCTGAGTGCCGTAAGCGACTGATTGTCGGTAACGAGCGCCGTTTTATTTTCTTTTTTCAGATGGATCAGCCGGCTGCCGGTCTGTTTCCATTCCACACCGAACCTGCATGTTTCTTCATACGCCGGATTCGGTTCAAGGTCATGGCTCAGCAGTCCCTTCCAGTATGTTTCAAAGCTGTTGTGGATGGACTGCCACGACCAGTACATCATGCCGTCTGCGCCGGATGCAAGGTGACTGTATGCCTGCAGCCGCAGCTGCCCGGGGTACGGCGTCCAGTATTTGAATGCCTGTGCCTCAGTTTCCATGACGAGATAATTCGCATGTTTCAGGCTCCGTATTTCGTCGCCGCCGAATGCGATTTCCGCGCCGGTAAGGCTGTCCTGCGTCGGATGGTAGATGTCACATCCTGCAATCGTTACGGCAGACGAAGCCTCCGTGTGGTTTATATCAGGCTGTACGCCGTACGAATAACTGCACTGGTCTTTATTAACAGCGGATTTCCGCCATTCAAAGTCGAAGTTGTGCGTAATGAACTGGTCAGGACGTTTGTATTCCTTAACAATACCTGACTGCCACTGCAGATACTGTGCAACGCAGGTGCGCAGGAATTTCTCGTATTCACATATAAGGTTCCCGTTGATGCATGCACGGATGTCGGGGAAATCGTCCCACGAACCGATTGAGTTGCTCCAGTAGGCAAGTCCGAACGCTTTGTTGAATGCGTGGGTCGTACCGTACTCTGCCTTCAAATATTCTTTGAACGCCTGCTGTGCATACGGGCCGTAGTTGCCGTAATGTTTTGTCTCGTTGTCGAGCTGGAAACCGCAGACAGCCGGGTGCGGTGCAGTGTGCGAAACAAGCTTCCGGATGATGCGTTCCGCATGGAACCGGAAAACAGGGTTAAAAATATCCATGCTCTGCCGCGGTCCGTAAGAGGCCTGCCCGTCCTTTTTGGTTACCATGACAGCCGGCTCCTTTTTAACAAGCCATGCAGGAACCGCATACGTGGGAGTGCCGACGACGGCACGCATGCCGTTCTGCTGCAGTACGTCTAGCACGCGGTCAACATATGAAAAATCAAATACGCCGTCCTGCGGCTCTTCAGTGCTCCATGTTGATTCCGCGATGCGTATCGTGTTCATGCCCGCCTTTTTCATCATCTGTATATCTTTTTCAACGCGGTCGTACGGCATGTATTCAGCGTAATACGCCGCACCGAAAATCAGACTGTCGTTCATATTATTTCTCCGCCGGGAACCAGCCGTGCGCAATGCACCTGCCCAGATCCCAGCTGTCCCATCCCGTCCATCCTTTCGTGTTGACGGTATCGGTAAGCAGTTTGTAGTTCCAGTAAAAATATCCGGCACCTGCATCCCATGCAGCAAGCTGGGAGCGTGCAAGCGCTGTGTATATTTCTTTCTTTTGTGCACCGGTCAATGCCGTTTCAGGAGTATTGTCCACCCCGTTCAGCACCGTCTGTCCGCCCTTTGTATCTATGCCGCATGCGAGCGAATTGAACAGACACCATTCTCCGCAGATGACCGGAAAATACTGTCCCATTTCCGCGATACTTTTTTCAAAGTTGTTTTTAATAAAATCAAGATATCCGTCGAGCGTCTGCGGACATCCCTGCATTTCTGCGGACATAAGATACTGGTGCGTATCAAGTACGACATTTCTGTATTTTGATTTGTCCTGCATAAAATCATTCCATGCCGAAATGTCGAAACAGTCGTGGAACACGACGTGTTTGTCCGCCGCAAGCTCCGATGAAATGACTTCATATGCGTCAAGATAGAATTTTTTCATGAAAGCGACTGTCGTACCGCCGCTCCCTTCCGCAAGTTTTCTGTCCACCGGCGGATAGCGTGTTTGAATTTTCATATGCTCCCACATATCCTGCAGAATCGGTTCGTTGAGAATTTCGATCCCCCACAGCCCCGTCCGCCTGCCGTAGCGGTCCGAAAGCCGTTTCAGTACGGAAAGAACAAAGCTGATTTCTTCCGGACTCTGCGTCCATTTACAGACGCCGCTTATACCGCCGTTGTCGAATCCGTTCTGGCTGAGCGGTACTGTATGCAGATCGATGAGTATTTTAAGACCGTATGCTTCCGCCCAGTTGAACGCTTTGTCGAGTTCGTCCAGACAGCCGATGAACGGCGGACGGTCGCCGAAAATGAAATACGGTACCGGAATGCGCACGGCGTTCAGACCCCATGAACTGATAGTAAGAAAATCGCGTTCGGTTATGTATTCGCTGCGGTGCGTTCTGATACGTGCTTCGTATTCGCCTGCCGGAAGTCTGCGCGGAAGATAATATTCATCCTGCGCGTCGGTACCGTCGAAAAGTGCAGTATTCATCCATTTTTCAAGAACGAGCCAGTTTCCCAGATTCACTCCGTGAATTTTTTCCATACGACTATCCTCCGGATATATGGTATATACGCCAAGTGTACGGGGTGTTTTCCGGAAAAAATATCAGTTTTCACGGAATTTTATCATCTATCACGGAAATTATGGTATACTTATGTGTATGTCCGATACTTTTTTTGAAAGCGACGTCCAGAAACGCTTTTCGCGGCTCATGTTTACGAATCAGGAAAACGGAGTTTTTCATAATCCATACGACGAGGAACAGCGCGAATTCACTGCAGTCGAACAGGGCGACATTAAACAGCTGCGGAAAAGCATCGACGAAAGTTACAACGGAAAAGTGGGGACGCTTGCACGTGACCCGCTCAGAAATGCAAAAAATCTTGCCATAGTCGTTATAACACTTGCAAGCCGCTCTGCAATGCGCGGCGGACTTGAACCGGAAACTGCGTATTCGCTCAGCGACAGTTATATTCAGAAAGTCGAGGAACTTCATACAGTCGATAACCTGGACCAGCTGATGCGCCATGCCGAATATCAGTATACGCAGATGGTTCATGAAATACGTGAACGGCGGAACGAAACCCGGAAACGGATTCAGAACGGCCGGACGAATCCGAAAGTGGACGAATGCCGCAGTTACATAGTTTCTCATCTGCACGATAAGCTCACGGTAGGCGGTATTGCGGAAAAACTGAAAATGAATGCAAATTATCTTTCCGAACTGTTTGCCGCACAGGAGCAGCTGTCTATTTCCGATTTTATCGTACAGGAACGCATCCGTGTTGCCCGCGATCTGCTCCTGTATTCCGATTATTCATGCGGGGATATAGCTGAATACCTGTGCTTTACTTCACAGAGTTATTTCGGCCAGCGGTTCAGGGAATTCACCGGCATGACCCCGAAGATGTACCGCAACAGGTACGGCAGGAAGAGCGGATGATAAAAGTTATTATAGTTGAGGACGAACGGCTTATCCGCGAAGGAATAGCCGGTCAGGTTCCGTGGAAAGAGCTGCATGTCGACGGAGTACGGACAGCTGAAAATGCGGAAACTGCCTTGTCGGTCTGTAAAGGATACCGTCCCGATATAGTCGTGTCCGACATCCGCATGCCCGGCATGGACGGAATTACGCTCTGTACGAAACTCCGCGGGCTCCTCCCGGATGCTCAGCTGATATTCATCAGCGGCTATTCCGATAAAGAATACCTTATGTCTGCGATAGGTCTGCATGCGGTTAATTACATAGAAAAACCTGTTTCGCTTGAGGAACTCAACAGTGCCATCCGTTCTGCTGTGGACGCAATAGAAAAGAACAGGAATGAAAAAACGAATGCACTTCATATGCTGCTCAATTCTCCCGGCAGCGGAGATTTTCTTTCGTCCGTAATCAGAACAGATCCGCAGGCCGGCATCTGGTTCTTTACGGCCGTACTGCAACGGCGGAACGATTCCGGCAGGACGGAAAAAGAAATCCATGCAGACGTTGAGAGCACCATGCAGAAACTTGCCGGGTGCGGCCTGTGGTATATGACCGATTTTATAACTGACAGAAAACTGGCTGTCCTTTTTTCCGCGGATGACGAGAAGCCGCTTGATTTGGTGTACCGGGACAGTGCGTTCTGGAAGCTGCTTGCCGGCGGTGCGGATTTCTCCGGCAGTCTGTTCATCGGTATCGGAACGAAGGCCGCTTCGGAGGACGGTGTGCGTCAGTCGTATGAAGCCGCTTCCGGTGCGCTGAAATGTCTTTCATACAAAGGCTGGGGGCAGTTTGCGTACAGCGGGGAATCATATACGGAATGGAATGCCGGCATTGCGCCCGAGGTCCTTGCCGGTTTTAAAAAAGCGCTTGCAGACAGAACTGAACAGCGTGCGCTCAGTATTCTGGAGGAAATATACCGGCAGATTGTCGGAACAAATTCGCTTCTTACGTACGCGGTGCGGAGTATCTATTACACACTTGATGAGGCTGTAGAAAAGGCATATTACTTTGATCCGGAAGAACAGCGTGCAGGGAAGGACATAAAAGAACACGCGGAAACAATACGGGAGCTCCACGACTACCTCTGCGGCAAAGTTCATGAAGCGCTCTCCGGTGAAGACGTGCAGAAAACAGGTTTTATCGTAAACCGTATTACTGCATACATCCGGAAGAACTACAGCAGTAAAATGCTCTCTGTACAGTCGGTGGCCGACGCCGTGTTTCTTACCCCTGCATACATAAGCTGTCTTTTCAAGAAGAAAACGGGAAAGACGATCGGCCAGTACATACAGGATTACCGCTTGGAGAAAGCGTTGGAATTCCTGAAAGACCCGCAGTATAAAATCTATCAGATTTCGGATATGGTCGGATACGACGACGCACATTATTTTACAAAACTGTTCAAAAAACAGACCGGATTAAAGCCGTCCGATTTCAGAGATCAGGCGGAATGAGCCGTGAAACGGGTGTATCATATTCTGAAAGAATATTTCAGGGCTCTGCCGTTGAAAAAGAAACTGTTTTACTCGTATTCCGTGCCGGTTGTTGCCATATGCATGTTTTCTTCGGCTGCATCCTATCTGTTTTTTTCCGGGACATATAAACGCCAGTACCGCCATATACAGACACAGTCGTGCGTACAGGCGGCGAATTTCGTTTCACAGTACGTTGGGAATATGTATTATATTTCAAGCCTCATTGAAAACAGCGCCGTTGTAACGAATATCATTTCCAGTCCCGGCTTGTCAGGCAGCCGCGCCATAGACGAGCAGTACCGCGAATTCTGGCAGCTGAACAACGAAATGCTTAAAATTTCGGTATCGAATTCCATCTACCGTATCGGTCTGTATATTCCCGACGGACTCGTATATGCGGAAAATGATTATTATTTTTATCCTGAATCGACATTGAAGAAACGCCCTGATTTTCTGGAAATCCGGCGCAAGCTCGATGCCGGGAAAAAAACGTTCATATCGCTTACGGAAATTGCTTCATACAGTCCGGTTATCAACAGGGAGGAACATATAGCGCTGCTCGGGACTGTTACCTCCTCCGGCCCGCAGGGGGTAAAGCAGCAGTTCATAACGAAAGTCGAAATTCCCGTATCTGAACTCGAAAAAATTCTGCAGAAAGCAAATACGATGGGAAAGGGAATCGTTTACCTGCTCGATAATGACGGCAGATTCGTCGCGTCGTCGGATGCAGCGGAATATGAAAGGCTGCATAAAGAAGGCGGCCTGCCGTCGGTCAGAACCGGATTATGGGAACCAAGAAAACTCCCCGGCGGCGAATACTACACGCTGTGGTACGGCATCCAGAAATACGGCTGGCAGCTTTTCTGTCTTGTCCCTGCGTCTGAGTACCGGAAACAGGGCAGCTTCATCGTTGCCGTAATTCTGTTGATTCTTGTCCTTCTGTCTGCCGCAGTCTTTGCCGTTTCGTATACACTTTCGTCGTTCTATACAAGGCGTCTTACCGCGCTCAGCCGGAATATGAACGAGCTGGGCAGCGGCCGGTTCAAAATGCCTGCTTTTTCCGGTTCACCGCAGTCGGGCGACGAGATAGACGGAATTTACCGTAATTTTAACCGTATGTCCGAAGAGCTGCAGCGGCTTATGGAGGAGCATTACCGGCAGGGAAAGAGCGTTGTCACAGCGGAACTCCGCGCGCTCCAGTCGCAGATTAACCCTCATTTTCTGTATAATACGCTCGACCTCATAAACTGGGAGGCAATGAAGTACAAGGCGGAAAATATTGCCGGAATAGCCCAGAGCCTCGGTCAGTTTTACCGGCTCAGCCTGAACCACGGAAAGGCCGCACTGCTTATAAAAGACGAACTCAGGCATGTTGAAGCATACGTACGCATCGAGAATGTTCATTTTGACGGTGCAGTTCATCTGGAAATAGTCGTTCCCGAAGAAATACAGTCGTGTGCATGCCTTGGTATCATTCTTCAGCCGTTTGTCGAGAATGCAATAATCCACGGCGTTGCCGAACATCCCGAAATAAAGGAATGCACCGTCTGCATAAGCGCAGAATTCGACAGCGGAGCAATTGTGTTCGACATACGCGACAACGGTCCCGGAATGAGTTACGACCGTCAGAAACAGATCCTGGACAATTCGTTCAGCAGCTCGGAAGGAGGGTACGGTATCCAGAACATCAATTCACGCCTTAAACTCTGTTATGGCGGAGAGTACGGCGTAACATTTGACAGTGCTCCGGGCAGGGGAACGACCGTGCATATACGGATTCCTGCACTGAAGCTTGAGCAGCTTGAAAAACAGCTTCAGTAGTCCCGTTTCCCGGAAAACAATAGAAAAATCCTCTTTTTCGTAGATTTAGTATCTGTAAAATCCCCTGTTCCGGCCTGATACTGATAGAGTAAAGGAGGTTCTCGTATGGAACGTCAGTTAAAAGTTCCGGATTACCGCGGAAAAAAGTATGCCGCGCTGCTTTCAATGGCTACTCCTGCCATAATTATTACGCTTGCGTTTGCTTATTTCCCCATGTCCGGCCTTGTTCTTGCATTTAAGAATTACCGGTTCGACCGCGGCGTGTTCGGAAGCGCCTGGAACGGATTTGAAAATTTCAGATACCTTTTCCAGTCGGGAACCGGATGGCTTATTACACGGAATACGATTCTGTATAACCTGCTTAATCTGTTTACGTCGCAGGCTCTTGCAATCATCATTGCCGTTTTTATTACCGAAATAACCAATATGGCTTTCAGAAAAGTGTCGCAGTCCGTCATTTTCCTGCCGTATTTTATTTCATGGGTTATCGTCGGGACGTTCGTCTACAACATCTTCAATTATGAAACGGGTGCGCTCAATACCATGCTCAAGGCGATGAATCTGTCTCCGGTGAACGTGTACGACAAGCCCGGTGTATGGCCGTGGATAATCTGTTTTTTCAATGCCTGGAAATGGGCCGGGTACAATTCGGTCATTTACATTGCAGCCATTACCGGCATAGATCCCGAACCGTACGAAGCGGCGGAAATAGACGGGGCGACAATTGCCCAGCGTATCCGTTACATTACCATGCCCGGCATCCTTCCGACGATCATCACCATGCTGCTTCTGCAGGTGGGGCGTATTCTGCGCGGCGACTTTGAAATGTTTTACCAGATAGTCGGGAACAACGGGCAGCTTTTCAACGCCACCGACGTCATAGACACGTACGTGTTCCGCTCTCTGCTCCAGAATTCAAACCTCGGTATGACGGCCGCAGCGTCGCTGTACCAGTCGGTACTCTGTTTTGCAATCATCATGATTGTGAATGCAGTCGTCAAACACATCGACGCTGATTACGCGCTCTTCTAAGGGGGAGGTACCGTTATGGCTTCATCATCAAAACTGCGGGACAGATCGAGTTCGCTGTTTTACGTTATCTGTTATGTTTTCGTCCTGATTGTTGCACTTATTTCGCTCATCCCGTTCCTCATCCTGATTTCAGGTTCATTCACTTCAGAGCATGCAATCCGTTTCGGCGGATACAGTCTTATACCAAAAGAATGGTCGGTATCTGCGTATGAACTTATATTCAAAACGCCGATGACTGTTGTCCACGCATACGGTGTGTCAATCGTAATAACTGTCATAGGAACGTTTCTCGGCCTGTTCATTACGACTATGGCTGCATACGTCATCAGCAGAAAGGATTTCAAATACCGCAACGTGCTTTCGTTTTTCTTTTATTTTACGACACTGTTCAACGGCGGCATGCTTTCAACGTATATTTTTTACATCCGCTATTATCACCTTAAGGACAGCCTGTGGGCGCTTATTATTCCGGGACTGTTCAACGTGTTCTATCTGCTTATTATGCGGAGTTTCGTGTCCGCCATTCCGTCTGCACTTATTGAATCGGCGGAAATCGACGGTGCAGGCGAGTACCGTACGTTCTTCCGGATTATTCTGCCGCTGCTTCAGTCGGGACTTGCAACTATCGGATTGTTTATAGCACTCGGCTACTGGAACGACTGGTACAACGCCATGCTTTACATCAATTCGACCGATAAATATCCGCTGCAGTATATGCTGTATACGCTGCTGCAGAAAACGGAAGCAATGTCGCGCATTGCAAGTTCGGCCGGCATTCCCGTCATGGACATGCCGTCGCACAGCCTGAAAATGGCTATGGCAGTTGTTGCCACCGGTCCGATTATCCTCGTATATCCGTTTGTCCAGAAATACTTTGTTAAGGGAATCACGATCGGTTCTGTAAAAGGATAAATATCGAAAAGTCTGTTTAAACCTGATTTCTATAGGAGGAAACTATGATACAGCACAAAAGGATGATGCTTGCGTCGATCGCGGCGCTGGCATTCACAGGCAGCCTGCTTACGGGCTGCGGAAAGGCAAAGGGGACAAGTGCATCGTCAGGAGAGACGACAAATCTTGTCATGTACGTAATCGGTGACCGGCCGGCAGGACAGGATAAGCCCGATGCAAACTTCAACGAGCTGCTTAAGAAAAAAATGAACTGCACGCTTACGGTGAACTGGATTCCATGGGCCGACTTTACGAACAAATATCCGCTCCTGTTCTCTTCGGGAGAAACGTTCGACATGGCCTATACGGCTGCCTGGCTCAACTTTACGTCGCTTGCACAGAAAGGCGCATTCAAGGAACTGGACACACTGTGGCCGCAGTATGCACCGAAGAATTTTGCCCGTCAGTCCGACGCTGCAAAACAGGAAGCGTCTGTTGCAGGCCATTACTACTGCGTGCCGACACTGCTCGCAACGTATACCGCATACGGTCCGATTTACCGTACCGATATTATGGAAGGAACTGACTGGAACGGAAAAATGAACACGTTCGACGACATCGAAAAGTACTGCGACATCGTCAAAAAAACACATCCCGAACTTGATCCCATAGACATCTACGCCCAGGGCTCGGAATGGGACGACACCTACATGTATTCGATCGGCTACCGCTCTTCGAAGAACGCAACAAACGATTTCCTTTTTTACGATCCGGAAGAAAAAAATCCGAAACTTATAACCTATTATGAATGTGATAAAATTCCGCAGTTCCTCGATATGATGGCCCGCTGGAACAAAAAAGGATTTTTCCCGAAATCTGCGCTTGCCGATACAGATTCAACGAAGACACAGAACGGCAAGGCTGCAATGCGTACTCACAATATCGACACCTACCAGGGATATGCTATCCTTCATCCGGAATGGAAGTTCAAGTATCAGGCGATGAACAAATACGTTACGCACCTTCCGTTTACACAGGATGCGATGGTTATTTCCAACACATCCAAAAATCCGGAAAAGGCAATGCAGCTCTGGGATCTTATTACGAGTGACAGGGACGTATTCGACGCTTTCTTCTACGGTATTCTGGGTACGACGTATTCGGTAAACGATAAGGGAGAATACAAAGTTCTTGATACGAACCAGTACGCACTTTCCGACATGTGGGCTGCCCGTACGATCGAGTTTACACGCAACGGCGAGGGAACACCTGAGGATTATCAGACACAGCGTGCAGGGTACGAGACATTCATGAAATCCGGGCCGGAAGCGGAACGCGCCGTTAAATTCGAAGCATTCGCAATCGATACGTCGAAGATAGAGACGGAATATGCCGCGTGCCAGAACGTGCACCAGCAGTACTGGTGGCCGCTTGAACTCGGTTATACCGATGCAAAGAAAGGGCTTGCCGACTATAAAGCAAAGATGGAAGCGGCCGGTATCGAAAAGGTCCGCGCAGAAATCCAGAGCCAGCTTGACGCATATACGGCAGCACTAAAGTAAAGCTGATAAGTAATATCTGTCTCATTTTGTTGATATCTGCATCAAACAGTAGTAAAATGAGGCAGATAAATACGTATCTTCGCTGTTATCCGTGTATTTTGTTCAAAGTACAGCGCTGATTTGAAAACTGGTGTAGGACTGGGAACAGCATATTTCAGCAGATAATGTCCTGTTTATTTATACAGCAGAAAAATCGCCGGCACTTTGTTCAGATCGGGCAGCGCTGTTTTTTTCCACTGTGCGACGGTCCTTGTGTGAATATATTCTTCCGGGCACGTGATTCCCGCTGCAATGCAGAGTTTCGTTTCGGGGCGTAATGCCGACAGGATCGTTTCGATCATTTTTGCGTTGCGGTACGGCGTTTCGATGAACAGCTGCGTCTGGTTTTCCTTATATACCCGCGACTCCAGCTGCTTCAGTTTCTGCGCCCGTTCCGCAGGCTTTACCGGAAGATACCCGTTGAACGCAAAACTCTGCCCGTTAAATCCGCTGCCCATGACGGCCATAATGATTGACGACGGCCCGACGAGCGGAATGACGCGCAGATTCTGCTTCTGCGCAATTGCCACGACGGCCGCACCGGGATCAGCAACCGCAGGGCATCCCGCTTCGGAGATAACGCCCATCGCACTGCCGTTTTTGAGCGGATCAAGATAATTCCCGATCTGCGTCACGTCCGTGTGTTCACTGAGTTCGTAGAACGTGAGCGTTCCGATGTCTATATCCTTATCAACTTTCTTAAGAAAACGTCGTGCCGAACGCACGTTTTCCACTATGAAATATTTTATCTGGACAACAATATCATGATTATAAGAGGGAAGAACCTGTTCTGCATCTGTTTCGCCGAGCAGTGACGGTATAAGATATAATGCGTTTTCTATTGTTGAATTCATGCAGAAACAGTAATAGAAAAACGTGATTAGGGCAAGTGAACGGCGGAACACGCCTCAGTAATCAGACAGTTTCTTTATGATAGCTCAACGCTTCCACATATCCCAATAGATATAAGAATACCGGCGCCGGTATCCGGTAAATCCGTTTATCATTTTTATACGGACATAATCCGAAGTCTTCAATGCGTTTTGTTATAACCAGATTCGGTTTTTCAGCAGAAGAAAATTCTACGATCAAATCCTTTTCTGTTATTGATGCGTCTTCCCTGTATTTTACTTCTATCATGATGGGAGCCGCGGACTGTGCATACTGAACGACAACGTCAATTTCTTTATTTCTGTCACCACCGCGGTAATACCCGACTCTGGTAACGGAATTGCAGCTGAATGCTTTTATGTGCTTGTACACTGCAGTCTCTGCAATAAGACCAAGCTCTACCGGATCATTGGTAACATCATCTTTCATGAGTACTGCGTTTCGTAATGCTGCATCTGATATATATATTTTATTCTGCGCTTTGAGTGTCTGTTTAGAACTCAGATTGATAAGCGGACTGATATAAATAAGATTTGCGCTTTCAAGGTATTGAATATATTTTTCCAGAGTTGCCCTGTTTACGTTCATCTCCTTGCAGATTGCGTTCAAATTGATGATATTTGACGAGTTATAGCACAGATACAGAAAGATTTTTTCGATGTCGTTTACGTTTCTGATTGCATATACAGACGGCAAATCTCTCTTGAGTGCTTTATCAACGATATCTTCACGGAGAATACGCTGCGCATACACGTCATCCTTTGACAGTGCCAGTTCCGGAAATCCTCCTACCTGTAAGTAACGGATAAAATGCGACTGCAGAAAAGAAAGTTTCTGCATAATGTCCTGCTGTTCTTTTTTATCAAGCAGGTACAGTTGTGTGGGTTTGATTGATGCCGGTAGTGATGGCACCTGAATATTCAGAAGCAGACAGTATTCATAGAATGCCAGGGTAGGAACTTGAATCGTTATCCAGCGTCCCAGCCCGCTTTCTTTTGCCTTATCAGAAAGCACGGGACTTGCCGACCCTGTCGCCATTACTTTTACAGCCGGATGTGTGTCGTACAACACTTTGAGCCATGCATTCCAGTCAGGTGAATACTGAATCTCATCAAAGAAACAGTAAATATTTGTATCAGCAGAAATATTCCGTTTGTAAATTGCGATAACATCATTAATGCTGCACAACTTTAAGAGTGGATGATCAAAAGAAATAAAGACTATCTGCTTTGATTGTACACCCTGCTTTAATAAGTGCGAGATAATCTGATACATAATAGTCGTTTTGCCGGTTCTTCGTGCACCGCTTAAAAGAACGGTACGTCGTATATCTTCATTATTCAGTGATTTGAGTGCTTCGTAATAGGCAATACGTTTTATTGGTTTATCAAAGTCTTTTTGTACAGAACCTGTATTCCACCAGGGGTTATACGAATACAGAAGACTGATTATATTTTCCTCCGAATCAAAAGCCATTATTACCTCCTTTTACTTTTACACTTCAAATGATAATATTTTACCTGTTTTTTATCAATATACTGACAATAATTTGTTGAAATATTGTCAGTATATTGAATATCTGTTGTTTTCTACCTGTCCTCTTATGAAGTGAATTTTATTGTGTGTCCTTCTTTTTCCACCTTCTTCAAAAAGTGTTACCCTTTAGGGGTGCATATCACCTTATGTATTCCTTAAAATAAACGGTTTATACAGCAGTAAACCCGTAGTTGAACTGAAAAGCACTATATTCAAACCGTATTGCGGAGTAAGATGAAACTGGAGGAAAAAATATGGCGGAAAATAACGGTGCGGCAATTCTCAATTTTACTCCGGATTTAATCTGTGACTATTTCGGAAGGTTGGAACGGCAGGGGCCCGGTAGTCCTGAATCTACTGTCAGGGCATTACATTTTATCGACGGGCTTTCAGACCGCTCGGAGATCGCAGACCTGGCCTGCGGGACAGGCGGCCAGACTATAACGCTTGCCCAGAATACAAAGGGAAACATTACAGGTCTCGATATTTTTCCCGCTTTTATTACAGAATTTGATGCAAACATCAAACGGCACGGATTTCAGGACAGGGTAAAGGGTATCGCCGGTTCAATGGATGCACTGCCGTTCGGGGATAAAAAATTTGATGTTATCTGGTCCGAAGGTGCTATAGCGAATATCGGCTTTGAAAAGGGCCTTACGTACTGGAAAAGCTTTTTGAAGGAAGGCGGTTATATTGCTGTTACCTATGAATCGTGGTTTACCGATGAACGGCCTGCCGAAATTGAAAAATTCTGGGTTGATGCGGTTCCGGAAATAAATACAATCGGACATAATATTTCGGTAATGCAGCGCGCCGGATATAAGATAATCGCTGCGTTTTCCCTGCCGGAAAGCTGCTGGACTGATACGTATTTTGCTCCGCAGAAAGCGATGCAGAAAGCATTTCTGGAAGACAATGCGCAGAACGCTGCCGCCCAGACATTTGTTGACTGCATGAAGCACGAAGCAGAGTTGTATGCAGAATATAAGCAGTATTACGGGTATGTTTTTTACATAGGCAGAACGATATAGTGGAAAAGGTATATATATGGAAGAAAACAGAATAGTTAAGATACGGGAGAATGTGTTCCACATATATGAATCGTTAGGTGTGTGGTGCACATTGATAACCGGATCAAAAGCTGCATTATTGATCGACACGGGATTCGGCTTCGGAGACATTTCCCGCAAAGTCCGGAAACTTACGGACCTGCCGCTGACAGTCATAAACACGCACGGACATGTGGATCATATTCAGGGAAATAAGTTTTTTGATACGGTGCTGCTGCATGAAGACGACCGCAGAATTATAAAGCAGTATTCATCGTTTCCGGTTAAGCTTGCTGTCTATCTCGGCGCAAAAAAGACTCTGAGCCCGGAAGAGAAACGGAACGTTCCGAAGTTTTTTAAAAGAAACGTTCAGAACCTGCAGTATATACAGGACGGACATTTGATTGACCTTGGAGACCGAGTCCTTGAAGTAATTCATACCCCCGGGCACACGAAAGGGTCAGTCTGTATTCTTGATAAAAAGGACAGAATACTGTTTTCCGGGGATTCCATTTCGAGCCATGTCTGGCTGTTCCTGAAGGAATCGACAAGCGTAAAAAAATATATAGAAAGCATATCAAAAGTTATAAAGCGCAAAGCTGAATTCGATTCCATCCTGTCGTCCCATTCGCCTGCGGTATTCAAGACGACGATACTGGAAAAGATACTGCACTGCGCGGAACATATAGATGTGAGTAAAAGCACTGTGTATGACAGTCATCTGGCAGGGAAGGGACTTTTGTACAGTGAAGGTTTCGAGAAAATACAGGCCGCATACGGATATGCCACGTTTGAAGAGTTTTTGAAGCATACCGGAGAAATAGCTCCTGAAGAGATTGCCGACATTGAGTTTGTGTCGATTGTGTATACAAAGAAAAAACTGGGGTGAGCGGATGATTACGGTTCCTACTGTCGCATAATCTGATTATTTGGTAGTATGTAACTGTCGCATAATCTGATTATTTGGTAGTATGTAACTGTCGCATAATCTGATTTCAGGAGGGGGAATATGATTTTCCGGAGAAAAATATACGATAAACTTCTTCTATGGAAAAAAGAATCGCAGGGTACAAAAGCGCTGCTTATAGAAGGTGCCAGACGTATCGGAAAATCAACGATTGTTTCAGAATTCGCCAGAAACGAATATAAGTCATATCTTCTTATCGACTTCAATAACATCAGTCCGATGGTTACTGACTGTTTTGAAAATCATCTGAATGATCTTGATACGTTTTATATGCTTTTGGGTACAGAATACGGACAGGAACTGCATAACCGTGAAAGTCTCATTATTTTTGACGAAATACAACAGTATCCTAAAGCCCGGCAGTCAATAAAGAAACTTGTTCAGGATGGACGCTATGATTTTATAGAAACCGGTTCGCTGATTTCTATTCATGAGAATGTCAGGGATATTACAATTCCTTCTGAAGAACGCACAGTCAATATGTTCCCCATGGATTTTAAAGAATTCTGCTGGGCATTTGGCGAAGAAAAACTGACTGAATATATACGGAACTGTTTTGAAAAGAAAGAACCACTTGAACAGCAGCTTCATCATAAGGCCATGCTGTTGTTCAGACAATTTATGCTTGTCGGCGGAATGCCTAAAGTTCTTGATCTGTATATTACGTCGGCACGGAATTTTGATAAAAGCGATGCAGAGAAGCGCGACATTCTGAATCTGTATCGCAACGACATTATGAAAATCGGAACGAAGTACCGTTCAAAAGTTCTGTCAATTTTTGACGCTGTTCCCGGATTCCTTTCGCAGCATGAGAAAAGAATTGTTTTTAATGAGATTGGAAGCGGATCCTTCTTTACACAGTATGCCGATACTTTTTTCTGGCTGGCTGATTCAAAAATTGTAAACGAATGTTTCAAATGTAACGACCCGAATGTCGGACTATCCTTGAACGAGGACCGGTCGTATGTAAAATGTTATATGGGCGATACCGGACTGTTGGTAAGCCATGCATTCAATGAAAATGAAATTACGGAAAACGAACTGTACAAGCAGGTTCTGAATGATAAACTTTCGCTGAATGAAGGTATGTTGTATGAAAATGCGATTGCACAAATTCTTACTGCGAACGGACATAAACTGTTTTTCTACACACACTATAACGAGTATCTGCATAAGAACGACATCGAAATTGATTTTATTCTTTCCAATCAGAGCAGGACAAAGTATAGAATAACTCCTATAGAAGTAAAATCGACAAAGACATACCAGTTTAATTCCCTGAAGCTTTTTACACAGAAATTTAAGGAGAGAATCGGAAGCGCATATATAATCCATCCGAAAAATTTTACAATCAAAAAAGACGAAAAAACAGGGTATGAATATGCCGCGATACCTCCGTACATGGCAGGCCTGCTGTAGAAGATTCAAATAACCGGCGTAATTTCAGGACTATAAGTCGCGATATTACGCCAATATACGGACTTTCAGATAAAAAACAGGAAGCGGTACGACGCTCAGGCGTGAACTTGCCCTGCTCGAGGCCGTAAGTGCCACCTGTTTCACATAATGTCAGGCAGATCAACGTACTCGGCAGGCTGCTTGCAAACCGGATAAATTTTTAGTACGGACGTCTTTATACTGCGGCTGGTGCTTTCGATTATTCCCTGTTAAGACCGTTTCATATAGCCCAGCCACGTTTCAATATTATCAAAAAATCCGAGTCTATATATACTATTATCGTTTACGTTTAATGGATCAGGGAGTTTGAACTGTTTTAGAAAATCAGAAATTGCATTTCTATGATTCTGTATTTTGGAATTAGTTACGGTCTTTGTTTTAAGCTGATAAATTATAAATATGCATTTTTGAATACTATTTTCATGTGCAAACCTGATCGTTCCAGTAAGGCCGGTCAACAGCTGATAGTAAATTTTTCCAATGTTAGTAGTGTTATAAGCAGGAGTATAATTTTTTCCCCACAGCAATTGGAACATAGCATTTATACGATCCTGAATTTTCGATTTTGGTTTTGCATCCCCTTTTTTCCATTCATTATGTAACGTTTCTCCAAAATTTTCTCCGGCCTTTGCTTCGAAACAGACTGCAACAGTGCCGGTATCGGAACGACAGGTACAGGCAAGATCGTGATTTCTCTGACCTCCGGGGAAATTATCAAGGCAGGTAATATGTTCAGGGTATGCGTTGTTTATTTTTAATCCTGTAATACCGGCTGCTGCTGCAATTTGGGCAATATCTCTCTCAAAGTCATCTGCCAGAACTTTTTCTGCAAATTCCTTTGCACTGTAATCGTCTTGCCATTGCAATTGTGGATTTTTAGGCGGGCAACAATTTAACCACTCGTTCAATGTTGTGATTCTGTGTTCAATTACCATCTTTCTTTCTCCTGAGAATTAAAATAATTATTACACAACAGATACTCTGATGCATATACAGGGCACCACTAAAAACTCACTTTTAGTAGCTTTTTAGAGGTGACCTATAATTATATCACAGTTAACTCTAAAGTAAAATTCTATTCCAGTATATATTTCAGAAGGAATACAGGTCGCTCTAAATATTCTCCTGCAGACTGGAGTATATACGTCTGCCCATAGTCAGTTCCGGGCAATGTGTTTTTTGAAATATCGGAAGGTTTAAAATTTCCGAGCTCAATATAGAAATAGTCACTGTAGGAATTCCCTGACAACAAGGAGGCCTGAACAGCATAGGCCCTGAATTTATTTTTATCCGGCCATGAGACGGGAATAACATGCGATAAATAATATCCGTCTTTTTTATCGTAAAAATACGGATTTGTCAGATTCTGATATGTATTGTCTTCTTCATCTTCTCCATGATATTTTTTAAAAGAATTGATTACCTTCTGATACCGTGCAGTGATTTCATCTATCTCCTTTTGTTTTGCGGTAAACTCTTCTTCAAGTTTTACATCGGAAGACTATAATGCCCTAAAAAATCTTTGTATGCAGGCAGCTACCGATAAAGAGTTGCTGGGCCACATCGTTTTCTGCAATGACCTGTTTTGTATTCCACCGGTTAAAACATTTCTGGAATACTTTAAGAACAATCTGCAGGAAATAACAGGAGATAAAAATGCTGTATTGTCTGATTTTCAAAAGCGGGCAATCGGTGCGTTTTGGGGATTTGTTTTAAATTTGTGCTTAATTATAACGATTCAAAAAACGTTACCGTGTCTATGAATAAAATGTTTCATGTTTCAACAGCAAGTTATTTTTTGAAATAGACTGGTTATTTTAGCAATAGAAGAGGTGGTATGCATTATGAATTCAATCGAGCGACTTGATGAATTTCCATTGCGATACCATCTCGACTTGGCTGTTTGCATAATGTTCAAGTTCACTCTTTACATGAACTACATGCCTTATCGCAAAGCATCTATGTCGGCATTTTTTGATTTCTGCAGAGTTCTCATTTTTTCCAGCATGGTGCCGGATACATATGAGGTCAGAAGCGATGCTCCCTGCTCAGATAGAAAATAATAATTACCTTCAATTCCGTCCTGAGCCATGGAATAAGTATTCGTATATAAAATAAGGGAGCAGGTTCCCGGTTTATCCACAAAGAGGAAACATTTCATGAACATGGGCTCAGGGTATTTACTCAGTGCTGTATATTCGCTGAATTGTTTTTCTACATCAGGCAGAATTTCCTTTTGAACATTTTTCATGCTTTTTTCTTTGACTGTTTTTACCCATCCTGTAAATTTTTCAAATACGGCAGTCATATTTCTTGCATCGGATTCTTCCACACAGAACCCGTATCCGATAAAAGGAGCGTCATCATCATTTGATCCTGAATGATCCTTGTTGCAGTAAATGATAAAACCGTCTCCTTCATCATCTCCTCCGGGCAGCTTGCTGCAGTAATTTACAGTCAGAATCCGTCTGTTGCCGTAATTGTCAACAGCATCAACTTTTCCGATTTCCGTTTCCCCGCAGAAACAGACGCCTGTGAATAATTGCAGGAAAAGCAGCAGGATGCTTGTTTTTTTCATATATAAATACTCCTTAGTTTAAGCTGATTCAGCTGACTATCGGCTAAGAGTATACAGAGTGGTACGTACCGGCCAACGGTACGGGAATAAATTTTTTGATTAAAGAAGGTCTATTACCATCCCAGATTTATCGAAATAATCAGTGGATACCGTTCCATGGTACGCAGCGTGTCGTATAATACGATTATCGATATAACAACAGACAGGAGGTTGTTTATGGCAGATTATTACTGTAAATGCTGCGGACAGAAATTTTCGTCAGTCAGTTCCTTAACGGGCAATTCCTGCTCAAAAAGTGATACGGGAAGACATCAATTGTATGAAGGGCCGGAACAGATCAGATATTACTGCGAATACTGCGGGCAGAGTTTTTCCTCATTATCATCGTTGACCGCTAATTCGTGCCGGAATAGTCCGACAAAACGTCACGTGCCGTACGAAGGAGCAGAGAAATCAAAATATCAGTGTAAATATTGCGGACAAAGTTTTTCGTCTATATCGTCACTGACAGCGAATTCCTGCTTAAAGAGTCCTACCGGACATCACTTTCCGGCAAAGTAGAATCAACGTCGTGCCCCGCTGCGTGACGGGCGGGGTACACCATCTATTTAGACTTTTGTAGTCATCCCTTAATTATAAAATTTCTTTTTTATACAGGAAATAATTTTTCGTTCTATTTTCGGCCTTAAATTCCGATCCTTACTTTGGTATAGATATCTCGGATGATACGTACGAAGAGCGAGTATACCCGGGAATTTATTCAACTTCAGAAGAGCAAATTGTCTTTTGTCTAAACCTTGTTGCTCAATCCATTCCGTATCAGGAAGAACGTCGGCTATAATGTCATCATAATTGGGGCCGCTCAGAAAAATACAAACGGATGGCTTCAGAATTTCTATTTCTTTTTCGACCAATTTATTAAAATATACTTTTGTTATGGTACTATATATGTCCTGACCTGTACCTGCCGAATCCTGACCAAGTTTGTTTACATTATTCCAAATAGCAGCAACCTTTTTGTTTTCATCCAGTCTTTTTACCTTTGATGTTAACAGCCTCATCTCCTGAAAGAAAACGCCACGACAGCTTTTACCATTCGTCGCATACTCAGAATCTTTATTGGAAAAGACCCATTTATAATTGGCAATAATATCTTTTACATCGGTACACTTGGAATAATCAGATGCGTCTTTCTCATCTTTGCTTTTTCTACATTCCCATCCATACGTTTCCTGACCGAACACCATGATTTTTAAATCAGCTTTCAAATATTCATCATTGGCGTAGAGAAACAAAGGACAGACAATCATTTCATCCCGTTTTTTTCCCCGGCAGTGAGCGTTATGTTTGGCAACAAGCGAACGCATTTTTTTATTATTGTGAACACTTCTATAGTTCTTTAAAAGTTCATCATTTTCCATATAAAACTCCTCCTTTTGGGCGTGACTGAATTCTCTGTTTCTCCCTTTCTTGATTGTATATTTTGTGAAAATGATATCACCTCATTGTCTAAAAATCAAATTTTATGTTTTTTATTAACTACTAGTATACAGCGTGGTGCGTATCAGCCAGAGGTACTCAATTATTTTCTACTGCGTATCATTCTTTGATACGCAGTAGTGCTATACTTGTTTCTGTAATACGGAGGCGGGATATGGTGGAAAAGGAGCTTGCAGAACTGGACAAATCTGACACGGAAAAACGTCGTGAAAATAAAACGAACTACAGGCGCCTGCTGCAGATCGATCAGATAATATCGTCGGGAAGATTTCCGTCGACGGCAGCTCTTGCAGAAAAACTTGAAGCAAGTACAACGACCGTAAAGCGCGACATTGAAATGCTGCGGGATGAGCTTAATGCTCCTGTCGAGTACTGCAAAAAGAATGAAGGCTGGTACTATACGGAAACTGCATTTCGTCTGCCTGCTCTGTTCACTAGCGAAGGAGAACTGTTCGCTGCGGAACTTACTAAAAACATGGTTCAGGCGCTGCACGATACGAGTGTATATGAAAATGCAAAAACAGTTCTGGATGCGGTGTCGAATCCTGTCAGTAATCCCCTTCGTGAACCGGATAAGCCTGATTTCGGCTGGGCGGATGACCGCATACTCTTTCTTGAGAATACGAAACTTACAATAGAGAAGGGGTTGTGGGATACAATTGCCTGTGCAATGAAAACGAACTGTGAAATTACTTTTGATTACAAAAAACCGGAAGACGCTGTCTATCATATGCGCAGGGTACGACCGTTCCAGCTTTTGTTCTCCCTTCAGGAGTGGTCCCTCTGGTGCTGGGACTGCGACCGCAGAGAAAAGCGTATATTCCTGCTCACCCGCATGAAAAATGCTGAGATGACTGGGAGTCATTTTGCGCTGCCGGAAGATTGGGACTACCGCAAAATATCGAACGGATTTTTCGGTGCGTATGCCGAAGAAGACCAGTATGCATTCCGTATCCGGTGTATCGGCGGAACGGCACAGTTTGTACGGGAACGGACGTTAGGTAAAAATCAGAAAGTAGAAGAACAGGAAGACGGCGGCGTAATTTTATCGTTTACCGGATGTCAGTTTTACCCGGTACTCCGTTTTGTCCTGTCGCACGGAGCTGAAGCGACACCGCTTGCGCCGCAGGATCTTGTTGATGAATGGGAAGAGAATGTTAATGAAATGGCAACGGCTGCAGAAAATATGAGAAATAAAACTGCCTGTCAGAAGGAATAGACTATGGATTTTGTCGCAATAGATTTTGAAACTGCAAAGCATTCAATGGAAAGCGCCTGTGCCGTCGGGCTTGTAAAATATCTTGGTGATGAGAAAGTCGATTTTTTTTACTCGCTTATCAGACCGCAGGTACTGTATATCCGTCCCGATTTCACAGAGATACACGGTATTACCGTGGACGATGTTCGTGATGCGCCGGACTTTGTACAGCTCTGGGATTCTGCTGTTAAACCGTTTATCGGCAGCCTGCCGCTCGTTGCCCATAACGCATGCTTCGATATGACAGTACTCCGGTCAGTGCTGGACTGGTATGAGCTTGATGTGCCTGAATACGAGTATTTTGACTCGCTTGCCGTCGCACGCCGTGTATGGCCTGAGTTCAGAAATCACAAGCTGACGTTCCTCGGCGAACAGTTTGGAATTGAATATCAAGCGCATAACGCACTTGCTGATGCGGAAACGTGTGCCAGAGTGATATTCCGTGCTGCCGGTAAAATACTGTGTAACACAAAGAGTGCGGCACATGATATTCCGGTAACTGCATTGCTTGACGCGTGCGGCCTGACGATGAAAACGTTGTAAAAAAATACGATTTTGTATTAAAAAGAACAGCGTACCACTCAGTGATATGCAGATAATGATATAATAAAATACAAAATAATGACAAACCGGAGGAAAATATGAGTACTGCAGCAAATAGCATTAAAGAAAAACAGATGAAAATAGACAACAAAGTAAAGGAGATTGCAAATTTAAAAAGAAGATGCTTCGTAACAGATGGTATTATTTCTCCTGAAGATTATTTAAATTCAAAGAAGAAGATTCTATGGTTAGGAAGAGAACCTCATGATAATTGCAGCTATGATTACAAGCAGGATATAAATAAAAAACTTGTAGAAGGAAATCTAAAAGGGAGTAGATATTTTAATCCTATGAGGTATATTTTATTTTCGTCTGAGAATGGATATATTAGATCATCAAAAATAATAAAATTAGCACAGAGATCGTCTTCAGATACGAACGAAAAGATTACAAATTTACTTAAGAAAGTTGCTTTTATTAACTGCAGTAAAATAACAGGAAAATCAGCTATTAAAGATTGGAATAAGTGGGAAAGGAATTGTGAACTATTTAAAGGTATTGTTGCTGAGCAGATAAAAATTGCTGACCCGGATGTTATAATATGTCTGGGTACACTTCAATATCTGAATGAAAATGGTTATCTTGACGGCTATGAAATACTTAAAAAATCATACAGAAACTATTACAAAAAAGATAAAAAACTGATTATAGACTGTTATCATTTGTCTTTTTGGGGAATTACGCAGGCTAAATATATAAATGATATTATTTCAGTATTAAAAAAAGAATATGAAACCGGTTATTGAAGCGGCATTCGGAGACATACTTACGCTCAATGCGGATGCGATTATGTGTTCTGCGCACTGCTCGTTTATCCGTGGTTCTGGTTTAAGCGGAAGAATTCATAAAGCCGCCGGAAAGGAGATGGAGGAAGAATGTATACGTATCCGTGACAATATATACGGGAAAGGAAACTTTGCTCCCGGCGGCGATTCGATTATTACCAGCGCGTACAAGCTGCCCTGCTGCAAATATGTCATTCATTCGGCCATACCCCGTTATTTTACGCTGCCGTACGAACACCGCGATGAAATCAAACTGACAGAGTATGCACGCTGTTATACGACGGCGCTTGAAATTGCAAATGAGCATCACCTGAAGACAGTCGGCTTTCCCTGTGCAGGAATGACAATCTACAGGTGGCCGCCTGACGTTGCGCCGGCTCTCGCGGTGGATGCAGTCTTCCGGTTTATCCCTCGCAATGAATCCGTACAGGAAATCATGTTTGTGTGTCCGCATCCCGAATGGGTTCAAATCTATACCAAATTAATCGACGAGGAAGAGCAGAAATATAAAAAATCGAAAACCGGCGTAATTTCAGGACTGTAAGTCGCGATATTACGCCAATTTGTGGTAAAAAGTGCAGAGTACGTGACGGACACGGATGCGCGACAACTTAAGACAATCGATGTGGATCAGGTGAATGTTTCTGCCTGTATGCAGGTGAGAAAACCACAACTGCCGCATCATTGGTTTATATTTTCTGGTAATGTGTTTTACACTGAATAATGTGAAGCGTTCCTTCTGAATCAATCCTGTAAACAAGACGGTCCTTTTTATTTATCTCACGACTGTAATACGAATTCAGTTCATGTTTTAATCGTTCCGGTTTGCCTGACCCTTTATCTGCACCGTTTTGTTTAATGTCTTTTATTAAAGATAAAATCTTTTTGTAACTTATCTTATCATTATCTTCCAGAAAAGATTGAAAATCCTGCCATGCCTCTTCAATCCATACAATATTCACCTGCGGAACTCCGTTTCAGGTGAAGCCACTGCAAGATCAGCTGTATGCATTTCGTATTTTCCCTCTTTGTCGAGCTTTGCTGCTGCCTTCAGGTGACGCATATTTTCTTCACTGTAGAACGGATCTTTCGCACTGATTTCGAATGGAATCCGCTGCTGCTGAACAACTGCTTTTGCAAAAAGGGTAAATGCAGTCGAAGCGGAAAGCCCCACTTTATCACAGAATTCGAGAAAACTGGTACGTGTTTCATCATCTAATCTGACACTTAATGTAGCCATATTATACCTCTTTTGACGCTGATTGTAGTTGATATGTCTATAAAATATAACAGATGTTACCAAAAGTCAAATTGTTTTGTCAGTATGTTCCGGCTTGTTTGTTTTTAAGTCCTTTCTTGTTCAGGGAGCGCATCTCAGCAGAAAGAACTAAAAAAAAATTGAGTTTGTGTCGATTGTGTATACAAAGTAAAAGTGGGGTAAGTGTATGGAATTAAATCCATATATTGTTGAAAATTATAGAAATATGGAATATAATCCACTTATATGAGTGAGAAAGAAATACTTGTGGCACGCAGCGGATATCTCGACTGGCTGTTCCACTGGAAAAAGCAGTTGACAGTCTGTATATAAAAGAAAACTGCGATGTCTATATTACCGGTTCGAACGCATGGTTCATGTCGGGAGAACTTGCGACGCTTCTTACCGGACGGTATATAGAATTGAAGATGCAGCCGCTTTCGTTTACCGAATTCTGCAGCGGACTTCCCGAACAGATGAATTCATCCTCAATTAAAGAACGATTTGATTACTATATGGAGAACGGAGGCTTTCCGTACACACTGCAGCTTGCCGGTAGAAGCCGGGAAATCGGTGAATATCTGAACGGAGTATACAGTTCCATTCTGCTTAAGGATATTGTCGGACGTTTGAAAGTATCAGATGTTGACACGCTTGAACGGATCATCAGATTTCTTATACACAATACGGGCAGTCAGACATCGCCTGCAAATATAGCCAACACGCTTACTTCTTCCGGAAATAAAGTCGACCAGAAGACGGTAAGCAAGTATCTGCGGGGACTGTGCGACAGTCTGCTGTTTTATGAAGTGCCGCGCTGCAATATCAAAGGGAAACAGTTCCTGACAACGCAAAATAAATACTATCCGGTTGATACGGGACTCCGCCGTCTGCTTATAAAAACGACGGAACGCGATGCCGGTCATCTGCTTGAAAATATCGTTTTTCTTGAACTGATGCGCCGCAGCGACAAAGTGTACACTGGCCAGATTGATTCACAGGAAATCGACTTTATAACCGAGTGTGGAAGTAATACTGCGTATTATCAGGTTGCACTTACAACGCTCGACGAGGAGACGCTTTCCCGCGAACTCGCGCCGCTGCAGAAAGTTCACGACAGCTATCCGAAATATCTTTTGACGCTCGATACGGTATTTCGTACCGCAGATTACAGCGGGATAAAAAAGCTGAATGTAATCGACTGGCTTACCGGAAAAGAGTGAAAATCCTGCCAAGCCTCTTCAATCCATCCAATATTGTAAAGAACTAAAAAAAGAAATTGATTATATTTTTACCAGTCATGAAGACAACGGCGGTTTTATTGATTACCGCTCGGCGTCCGGCTTTGAACGCGATATCGACCGTTTCTTTTCAGATACAATTCTCCCGCTTTTGAAAAGCGGTCAGACAGAAACCGTGTCCGGCCTGCTTATGCATCTGATAAAAAAGACCGGCAGTCTGCAGATTGATGACTCTGACGGCTGCATCACCGGTATTATGGATGAGGTTTCAGAGGCATGGAACACGCTGCTTGCTCAGGCGGATAAAAAACAGACAGCAGAGTACCGGAAATGGTTTGAGTCAAATATCGAAAATGACAAAATCGTCGATTACATTCAGGATGATTTGTACAGAATTTATTTTGAAAATTTTACCGATGAAGAATCATTAAAA
>Ga0172378_10000941_pt1 | contig 26456 bp, 28 predicted proteins | sample GrowelOW332metaG_FD_119755 | JGI IMG/M metagenome (GOLD analysis project Ga0172378, IMG submission 119755) | Groundwater microbial communities from an aquifer near a municipal landfill in Southern Ontario, Canada - Pumphouse #3_1 metaG | ecosystem: Environmental > Aquatic > Deep subsurface >...
ATCATTGCGCTGGCCAAGGCGATCAAAGCCGAGAGCGAGAACAAACAGGAGGTGCGACATGATTAGTGCATTTTGGATGAAAATGAGCGCCGGTTTATGAGACTTGACGAGTTGATCGAAAAGAATTAGGAGGACCATATGAGCATAAAAATCAACAAACTGGAAATCGAAAACGTAAAGCGAGTCAAGGCGGTCAAGATCGAGCCTACCGCCAATGGACTGACAATAATCGGCGGTAAAAACCGCCAGGGGAAAACATCGGTTCTGGATGCAATTGCATGGGTGCTTGGCGGAGAAAAATATAGGCCAAGCGACCCTCAGCGTACAGACTCGGTCATCCCCCCGAATCTACACATTGTGATGTCAAACGGCCTGGTAGTCGAGCGCAAGGGTAAGAACAGTGATCTGAAGGTTATCGACCCGAACGGACAGAAAGCTGGGCAGAAGTTGCTAGACAGCTTTGTTGAGCAATTAGCACTGGATCTTCCGAAGTTTATGCAGTCAACATCAAGGGAAAAAGCTATGACACTTCTGCAGATCATCGGAGTCGGCCAGCAGCTTGCCGATATGGAACGGCAAGAAACAGAGATATACAACCGGCGTCTGGCTATCGGTCAGATTGCTGACCAGAAAAAGAAGTTTGCCAAGGAACAGCCGTATTATCCGGATGCGCCGAAAGAGCCGATTTCTGCGTCGGACCTGATCAAACAGCAGCAGGATATCCTTGCCAGGAATGGCGAAAACAATCGGAAGCGCCAGAACCTGAAGTATATCGAAAGCCAGCATGCTGGTGTTATGACGAAAATAGCTCAGACTCAGCGAGAAATCGAGCTTCTGAAAAACAAGCTGAACGAGCAGACTGTTGAGCTTAATAAGGTTCTGGCTGATCTCGAGATCGCACGTAAAACCGCTCTGGACCTGAATGACGAGTCGACTTCCGAACTCGAGCAGAATATCTCCAGTGTTGAACAGATCAACCGCAAGGTGCGAGCCAACCTTGATAAGGACAAGGCCGAGGAAGACGCCAACAATTATGACGCCCAGTACAATACCCTGACCGCTGATCTTAATGCGGTCCGGCAGTCTAAAATTGATCTACTTAAAAACGCTAGCCTTCCACTGCCTGGGTTAGGGGTTGTTGACGGCGAACTAACGTACAACGGGTACAAATGGGACAACATGGCCGGTGCTGACCAGCTCATTGTCTCGACCGCTATCGTTCGGAAGCTAAACCCGAACTGCGGATTTGTCCTACTAGACAAGCTCGAACAGATGGACATTGATGAGCTGCACCGGTTTGGTTCTTGGCTTGAATCCGAAGGGTTACAGGCAATTGCAACAAGGGTCAGCACGGGTGACGAGTGCTCAATCATTATCGAGGACGGATACATTGCTGGTGCAGACCAGCAAGAAGCATCAGAGCCGGTAAGGCCAGTTTGGAAAGCGGGGAGTTTTTAATGGAAATTATCAGAGGGAAAATCCCATCAGCTCAGAAAGTAGTCGTGTACGGCCCGGAAGGGATAGGCAAGTCGACATTTGCCTCACATTTCCCGGATCCGCTTTTTATCGACACTGAGGGAAGCACTGTCAACATGAACGTTATGCGCACGCAGCGCCCCAGCAGCTGGACCATGCTGATCGAACAGGTAACATTCATCCGAAACAATCCGGCCATGTGTGGCACTCTGATCATTGACACCGGCGACTGGGCTGAAATGCTTTGTGTGGCTCACATTTGCGCCAAAGCCAGTGTCAAAGGCATTGAGGATTTTGGGTATGGCAAGGGCTATACCTGGTTAGAAGAAGAGTTTGGTCGCCTACTGAATCTCCTCCAGGAAGTGATCGGCGTTGGGATCAATGTCGTCATTACTGCCCATGCTCAGATGCGCAAGTTTGAGCAGCCCGATGAAATGGGCGCATATGACCGCTGGGAGCTCAAGCTCGAAAAGAAGACTTCTGCACTGGTCAAGGAATGGGCTGACATTGTGCTCTTTGCCAACTACAAGACTATCGTAGTCAATGTTGACAACCAGGGCGCGCAGAAGGGAAAGAACAAGGCACAGGGCGGCGCCAGGGTCATGTACGCGACACATCATCCTTGCTGGGATGCCAAGAATAGGAATGATCTGCCGGATGAATTGCCGTTCGTGTTCGCGGCCATCGCCTATCTGTTTACTGCTGTAAAACCAGCCGCGCAAAAGGTCCAGACACCTCCGCAACAGATCCCTGACACTACAGCTGATCCGGTAAATGAAACTGAACCAGTTGCCGCATCAGAACCAGATCCAGCAGTTCCTACTACAGAGGCACTGGATGAAAAAATTCCTAAAGCCCTCAGGGATCTTATGCAGGTCAATAATGTCAGCGTCGCTGATATTCAGACAGTTGTAGGTCAGAAGGGCTACTACCCCCAGGACACGCCCATAGAGAACTATGATTCAAACTTCATTGCTGGCGTACTCATCGGAGCATGGGATCAGGTTTATGACGCTATTTGCCTAAACACTTTACCATTCAAAACTTAATAAAAATACAGGAGGATTATAAAAAATGGCTACAGATGGAAGAGAACTTGCATGGGATGACACCATTGAACGCGAAGGCGGGGATTTTATCTTGCTGCCTGCTGGAGACTATGAATTCACAGTTGAGACATTCGAGCGTGCTCGTCATGCCGGCAGCGAAAAACTGCCACCTTGCAATAAGGCAGTTGTGACATTGATTATCAATGCACCAGAAGGCAAGGTAAAGCTGGAAAACAACCTTTTTCTGCATACAACTACCGAGGGGCTGCTGTCTGCATTTTTTGGAAGCATCGGACAGAAGAAACACGGCGAACGCCTGCAGATGAACTGGTCAAAGGTTCCTGGATCAACCGGCAAGTGTAAGGTAGGCATCCGTAATTGGACCGGGAAAGACGGCGTCGAGCGTCAATCAAATGAAATTCTTCGGTTCTACCCGAGAGAAGAACAGCAAGGGCCCAAGGGCTATACAGCTGGGAGGTTCTAAAAATGGTGGAACTTCGACCATTCCAGCTAGAAGCAAAAGACGCAATCCTGGCTGAATGGGACAAGGGAGTTCAGAAAACATTATTGGTCTTACCTACAGGTACCGGCAAGACCATTGTTTTCAGCAAGGTTATAGAGGACCGAGTGCGTCAGGGTGAGCGAGTGCTTGTCCTGGCGCATCGGTCAGAACTCCTGGACCAGGCAGCAGACAAGCTGGCAAAATCAACCGGTCTTATGTGCGCAACCGAAAAAGCGGAATCATCCTGCTTAGGAAGCTGGTTCCGTGTTGTTGTTGGGTCTGTTCAGACGCTTATGCGCGAAAAGCGCCTGAATCAATTCACGCCTGATTTTTTCGGCAGCATTATTGTTGACGAAGCGCATCATGCCATCAGCGACAGTTATCAAAAGGTTCTGCAGTATTTCAGTCAGGCCAACATCCTTGGCGTTACGGCTACTCCTGATCGCGGCGACATGCGAAATCTGGGCAGTTATTTCGAGTCCTTGGCATACGAATACAGCCTGCCGAAAGCAATCAAAGAAGGGTACTTGTGCCCGATCAAGGCGCTTACCATTCCTCTCAAACTCGACCTGACAGGAGTTGGTCAGCAGGCAGGAGACTTCAAGGCAGCTGATCTTGGAACCGCCTTGGATCCGTACCTGTTTCAAATTGCTGAAGAAATGGCCAAGTATTGTATGGACAGAAAAACGGTTGTATTCCTGCCGTTAATTGCCACTAGCAAAAAGTTTCGGGATATCCTGCAGGCCAAGGGATTCGCCGCAGCTGAAGTGAACGGCGATAGTAATGATCGTGCCCAGGTACTGAAAGACTTCGACGAAGGCCGATATAACGTCCTGTGCAATTCCATGCTGCTGACTGAGGGATGGGATTGCCCATCAGTTGACTGCATTGTTGTGCTCAGGCCGACCAAGATCCGCAGTCTTTACAGTCAGATGGTAGGCCGCGGTACCCGAATCAATCCGGGCAAGGATCACCTGTTGCTGCTTGATTTTCTATGGCATACCGAGCGCCATGAGCTTTGCCATCCGGCACACCTGATTTGTGAAAATGAAGAGGTTGCCGAAAAGATGACAGAGAACATCGAGGCTGCTGGCTGTGCTGTTGATATAGAGTCCGCAGAGGTCCAGGCCACCGAGGATGTTGTCGCCGCTCGCGAAGAGGCTCTGGCGAAAAAGCTCAGCGAAATGAAGCATCGCAAGCAGAAGCTCGTGGACCCTCTGCAGTTTGAAATGTCTATTCAGGCAGAAGACCTCAGCGGATATGTTCCTTCCTTTGGTTGGGAAATGGCGCCGCCGTCAGATAAGCAGAAGACCACTCTCGAAAAGCTTGGTATTCTTCCTGATGAGATTGACAATGCCGGTAAGGCTACTAAGATTCTTGACCGGTTGGACAAGCGCCGTGAAGAAGGCCTTACCACACCAAAACAGATCAGGTTCCTGGAAGGACGCGGGTTCCAGCATGTTGGCACCTGGCAGTTTGACCATGCAAAGAAGCTGATAGACCGGATAGCCGGCAATGGCTGGCGAGTGCCATATGAGATCACACCGAACGATTACAAGCCGCCGATCGAGATCAGCAGTAAAGGAGTGGGCGCATGGAGCAGATCAACTTATTAGAGGTTTTACCTTACATAGATCCGTCCATGCTCGACTATCAGGGATGGGTCAATGTCGGAATGGCGCTAAAGCATGAGGGGTTTACCGCTGCCGACTGGGACAGCTGGAGCAGACGTGACCAGAAGCGGTATCACCCGGGCGAGTGTTTTCAAAAATGGGGCAGCTTTCAGGGCACAGGGACACCGGTCACAGGCGGAACGATAGTTCAGTTGGCTAAAGACCACGGATGGGAGCTTCCTCAGCGCGACGAAGGCCATGAACTGGAGTGGGACGCCGTTATCGGCAGTAAAAAGGATGATTTTGTCATTGTTGATAAAAACTGGATTGAGGGTAAAGATGTCATCGAGCCGCTGACTTGGAATCCTGCAGCAGAACTAACCAAGTATCTGGAAATCCTTTTCGAAGCTTCCGAGAATGTCGGTTATGTCACTGAGTCATGGGAGAAAGAAGGCAAGTATTTCCCGTCAAAGGGTGCTTGCGATAGAACAGCCGGACAACTGATACAACAGCTCAATCAGTGCAATGGTGATATTGGTTCTGTCCTTGGCGACTACAAACCCGAAGTAGGTGCATGGATCCGGTTCAATCCGCTTGATGGTCACGGTGTAAAAAACGAAAATGTTACCGAATTCCGGTATGCCCTGGTCGAGTCTGACGTGATGGACATTGAACAGCAGAACGCTATCCTTCGCGAAATGGAGCTTCCTATAGCATGCCTGGTGCACTCCGGAAAAAAGTCATTACATGCTATCGTCCGTGTAGATGCTGCCAATTATGACGAGTACCGCAAGCGGGTAGACTATCTTTATAATGTCTGCCAGAAAAACGGGCTAAAGATAGACAGCCAGAACAGAAACCCGTCCAGGCTGTCCAGAATGCCCGGAGTAATGAGAAACGGTCAAAAGCAATTCCTTGTCGACACAAATATTGGCAAGGCGTCCTGGGCCGAGTGGCACGAATGGATCGAGGGTGTCAATGATGACCTGCCGGATCCTGAACCGCTCACATCTGTCTGGGACAACCTGCCGCCTTTAGCTCAGCCTTTAATTGATAATGTCCTTCGTCAAGGGCACAAGATGCTCTTGGCTGGACCGTCAAAAGCCGGTAAGTCGTTTGCGTTGATAGAGTTATGCTGCGCAATTGCTGAGGGACGAGAATGGCTGGAATGGCATTGTTCGCGTGGCAAGGTCATGTATGTCAACCTGGAACTTGATAGGGCAAGCTGCCTGCATCGCTTCAGGGATGTGTACCAGGCGCTTGGATGGGCTCCGGATAACCTGGGCAATATCGACATTTGGAACCTGCGCGGCAAGTCCGTGCCAATGGACAAGCTGGCGCCTAAACTGATCCGCAGGGCAGCCAAGAAGGGCTATATCGCTATTGTGATTGATCCAATTTATAAGGTCATTACCGGCGATGAGAACAGTGCTGATCAGATGGCGCATTTTTGCAACCAGTTCGACCGGGTCTGCACGGATCTAGGCGCCGCGGTGATCTACTGTCATCATCACAGCAAAGGCTACCAGGGCGGCAAGAAGTCGATGGACCGGGCGTCGGGGTCCGGAGTGTTCGCCCGGGATCCGGACGTGCTGCTGGACCTCACCGAGCTCGAATTGACCGAAGCGATGCTGAAGCAGGAAGAGAATAAAGCGATCTGCCGCGAGTGCATCAGGATTCTGGAAAAGCATCTGCCGACCTTCATGGACGACAGGGTGTCGCAGGACGATGTATGCAGCAGCAAGGTGATGCTCGACCATTGCAAGATGGCGCTCAACACGGCGCAGCACAGAGAGCTTCAGGCAGCCATCAGCGCGGCAAGGGACCAGGTCAAGCAGCGGACCGCCTGGCGCATAGAGGGCACGCTTCGAGAGTTCCCTAAGTTTCAACCGATAGATATGTGGTTCGATTACCCGATTCATCATGTCGATAATTCCGGGATCCTCAAGGATGTCGAGCCTGAAAGCGAGCGACCGCCCTGGCAAAAAGCCATGGAGAAAAGGAAGGATCCAGAAGTCAAACAGAACGACCGGCGCATAGCTTTGGAGAATGCTTTTGAGGCATGCAGCGGCGATTGTGACGTGACGACCGATGCCCTTGCCGAGTATCTTGGCATATCAGTAAGGTCGCTTTGGCGGCGTCTGAAAGAACATGAAGGGTTCGAATCTGAGAAAGCCACCGAAGGCAAACCGTCAGTTGTTCGCAGGAAAAAATCATGACGCGCGACACAACACCCGCGCCAAAAACACGAATCATGTTTATGACGCGGGTAACCCGGTTATTATCTACCGTCAACCCGCGACAAAAACACTTTTTATGTATTTGTCTCGGGTCAGCTGTCGCGGGTCAGATACCCGCGACAAAAACACTATCTAAAGATATATATTTCGCTGTCGCGCCTGACCGTCACGGATGGGTACACCACAAGGGGCGATTAAAACGCCCCCTTGCGGAGTGTCCCATTTCATCCAGTGACTAAAGTTGGAAAACGTTGAAAGTAGTGATGATGTCATGACAACTGAATTTTTCATGCCGATGCTGCCGCCGACCATGACGCACCAAATGAAGCAGGTACGAGTGGTAAAGGGTAAGCCGGTCTTCTACGAGCCTGCTGAGTTGCTAGCGGTCAGGGAGAAATTGCAATGCCATCTGTCCGGACACGTACCTGAGCATCCCTACACCGGCGCCGTGAGGCTTATGGTCAAGTGGTGCTTCCCAGTTACTGGCAAGCATGAGAATGGCGAATACAAGACCAGCAAGCCGGATACTGACAACCTGCAAAAGACGCTGAAGGATGTTATGACTGCGTTGCACTTCTGGAAAGATGACGCGCTGGTGGCCAGCGAGATCATCGAGAAGTTCTGGGCAGAACTGCCCGGGATCTACATACAGATCGAGAGTCTTGGAGGTAACCATGAAAACCATAACGATTAGTTTTGTAACAACTTGCCCGGAGTGCGGGAAGATCGAGCCACATAGAATTGCTGGTCTTGGCCCGTCACACGCCGAGTGGATCACCCGGATGGGGAAAACAGGGATTTACCCGAATTGGCACTGCGAAGCCTGCAAGACGGTTGTAAGTGCCTCCCTGACGGACGTCAAAACAGAGGAGGTTGGTAAACGATGAAACGTTGTGTATTCGGATCTTTGTTTGTCGTTTTGATTCTTGCGGTGGTGCTGGCAAAGGTTTTGGTAACAAAGCAGTCAGAGATTACAAGCCCGATGTCGCCGTATGACATTAACCAGGACGGTAAAACCAACAGTCTTGACTGCGACATCGCCTACGACATCATGCAAGGGGCGCGTATTGCCACACCATCTATGCTGGAACGGTGTGATATCAACAGTGACGGGCTTGTTGACGACAATGACGTTTGCCTGATCTTCGAGGCAGTTTTAGGCGGTGACCAAACATGACCAGGAGTCTAACACCGCAAGAGATTGTCGACGTGATTCAGGATTACCGGTCCGGCCTCTCGATCAGGCAGGTGGCTAAAAGTCATTATGTGTCACATCCGGTGGTTCTGGCAGCCCTGCAGGCGGCAAAGGAACCTAGAAGGCCGAAAACCAGAAAGTGTGCAAGGACATGAACCGACAGGTCCGGCTTCCGCCAGAGATGGATGACGCGCTTGAGGCGCTGCGGAATAACCTGACCTATCCGGAACTGCAGAAGCTATTACACCACCAGGCGAAGCTGGTTGTCATTGACAATGAGGCCTGGTACATAGACATGACAGGAGGCGCAAATGAGTAACTTAAAATATGACATCAAAGAAGCACTGAAGCATTACCGGTACCTGGCTGCCTTTATTGCCAATGCTGTAGATGCAATGGACTGGTACATCGATGGCTACAAGATCAGCAGCCAGATCCGGGCGATCACCGAGAGCCGGCTAGATACGATGACCTATCTGGCGCATATGGATCGGGCGTTAGAAACCTATAGCGCTTTGTGCGAAATAGAAGGAAACCCTAGGCCATACAACGTCATTATGCGCAAATATGTGGATCCAGCTGGCGGTGCCGACGGGCACGGGAGGCCTTTTACAAACGATCAGCTAGCTGACTTGTTTGACTGCAGCGTTGAGACTATCAAGCGTGATATTGTTGCTGGGTATAAACACATCAGCATACTTTTCTTTGGTATTCACGGCGTACAACCGGAAAAAGTGTCATTCTGATGACCGAAACGTGACCTTGTGCCCTATGTTATACTTAAAATAAAGCGATTATCAGAGGGACCTCCAGACCGGGGGTCCTTTTGCTATTTCAAAAGCAAGGGAAGGTGAGGTGATGGAGAGTCGGCAGCGTGCCTATGAGCTATGGAAAGAGTCCAGCGGTACTATGCCGCTTAAAGATATCGCCTCTGAGTTGGGCATTCCTACATCGACGGTTCGAAACTGGAAGGCTCGTGATAAATGGGACGGGGTACATGCGACGTCGCACTGCGACGCGACGAAACGGCGCGCTTCAGGGACAAACCGGAAGATCGTTGAAGAGGTCGGCCTCGCTGAAACGCTGACCGATCTGGAAAAGGATTTCTGCCTGCATTATATCAGCACATACAACGCCACTCAGGCGGCCATCAAAGCCGGTTACAGTGGGACATATGCTGCTGTTAAAAATCATGCCTGGACCCTGTTGCAGAAACCGCAGGTTCAGGCGCTTATAAAATCGCTTAAGGAAATGAAGCGGCTTTCGATACTTGCCGACATCGACGACATGATTGAGCTGCAGATGAGAATCGCTTTTTCCGATATTGGACAATTTGTGGATTTTGGTCAGCGAGAAGTACCGGTCATGGGACCCTTCGGGCCGATCCTTGTCAAAGACGACTCTGGACGCAGTTGTTCAGTCATGAAGACGATTAACTATGTTGACTTTAAGGGCGCCGATTTCGTTGATACGCAGCTGATCGCCAAGATCAGCCAGGGGAAAGATGGCGCCAAGATCGAGCTGGCTGATAAGCAGAAGGCTCTTGATTTTCTGGCTCAGTTCTTCCTTGCGAATCCGATGGATAAGCATCGAATCGAATATGAAAATCGAAAATTAGCCATCGAGGAAAAGAAGCAGAATGGTGATCCAGACGGACTGGCAGCAGCTGCTTCCCAGATCCAGTCAATTGCTGACCTGATCAATCACCCGGTCACTGAGCGTCGACTTGATGATTTCATGGCAGGGGGTGAGCCTGGTGATACCGTACGCGCCTCTGACGCAAAAGCAGACTGATTACATCATCCGGGCGCAGTCCTGCTGGCTTTCAGTTGCCGAAGGCGGCAAGCGTGCCAGCAAGAATGTTATTGACCTTCTGGCCTGGGCAATCACACTGGACACGCATCCTGACAAGATCCACCTGGCCGGCGGAGTCAGTATAAACGCCGCCAAGATGAATATCATCGACAGCAACGGCTTCGGCCTCAAATGGATTTACGCTGGCCGATGTCGTGAAGGTGAGTACCAGGGTAGGGATGCCCTGTATATCAAGACGAAAACGGGCGAAAAGATCATTATTGTAGCCGGCGGCGGCAAAGATAACGACGCTGCCAGGATAAAGGGCTTTTCGTTGGGTACCGTCTATATATCTGAGGCAAACGAGTGCTGCCAGTCATTCATCCAGGAGTGCTTTGACCGGACACTGGCCAGCTCGAGGCGCATGATCCTCCTGGACTTGAATCCGAAGCCGCCCCGGCACTGGTTCTATGCAGAAGTACTTGACTACCATATGGACCAGCAGAACAACAATCCTGGCTATGGCCTCAATTACGGACACTTTACCGTTGCCGACAACTTATCGATCACTGATGCCCAGCTGCGTACGCTGCTAGCTACATATGACCGTGACAGCCAATGGTTCAAGCGGGACATCAAGGGTGAACGCACAGCGGCATCCGGGCGGATTTACACCGGATACCGGTACAAGGACATTGCCGTAACTCGTGAATGGATCCGGCAGCAGAAATTTATAGATTTTTCGATTGGTGTGGATGTCGGCGGCACGGATGCAACAGTAGCCACCTTTCAGGGCTTCACAGCCAGATATGATCAGGTGGTGGCCATTGACGGCTATTATCATAAGCAAGGCATTGATTCTGGCAAGGATCATGCACAGTACGCGGCGGACATCGTCGCATTTATTTTACCCTGGGCCAAGGTTTATCCGCGGCTGGCCAGCGCAACGATCTTCGCAGAATCTGCCGATAAACTATTCCGGCAAGCGCTGGTCAATGCACTGCATAAGGCCCGACTTATGGGCATACAGGTTGTACCCAGTTACAAGAAGGACGGCATCCTAGATCGCATCGATCTGGAACGGATCCTGATTAACCAGGGCCGAAAGAAGATCGCCCAGCATCTGCTGCCGTGGTTCGACGCTTATGAAAATGCTGTTTGGGATTCGGACGAATATGCGGAAAAAGAATGGGTGCGAGTCGATGATGGCAGCTACCCTGTTGACTGTCTTGACAGCGACGAATACAGCACGCAGCCATTCAAACGATACTTGATAGGAGCATGAGGATGAGCCTAATGGATAAAATTAAAACTGCCATGCGCACATGGTTAGAGATTAAGCCTGGTATAGATTCTGGAGCCATCCATATCGACCAGGCTCTGTCTTTTGATGCTCATGTTCTGCGCAATCGCATCTGGTACCGCGGTGATCCGTCTGAAATCGAACAGTTTTTCAAAGCGGCACAAACGGATCCGGTAACGAAGTCAATGTTCTGGGCTGCCGTCCCTGAGCTGCCGATCCGGAAGATTCACTTGGACATTCCCGGTCAGATCATCGACCGCATGGCAGGCATTGTCGTAAGTGATTTTTCCGGTTTCGAAATCAAGGATCAACAAGCATCGGATCTCTGGGATGAGATTGCCAAGGATAACAAATGGTCAAAGCTGGCCAACGATTCATTGGTTGAGGCCCTGGTGACGGGTGACGGCGCTTACAAGATGAGTGTTGATCCTGATGTATCAACTTACCCGATCATTGAGTTTTACGGCGCGGATCGGGCCACACCGGTGTATAAGCGCGGCCGCCTGCAGGAGATCATCTTTCACACGCTCTACATCAGCAAGTCGAAGCGTTACCGCCTCGATGAGCATTATGGAGAAGGGTACATTCGGTCTACACTGCTTGAGATGAACACCGGCGCCGAGGACCGCGAGGTTTTGCTTACAGCTATCCCGGAAACCGAGGCCATCAAACCGGAAATTATTTTCACAGGTGGAATGTTGGCTGTACCAGTCCAGTTTTTCAAGTCACCGCAGTGGCCTGGGCGCGGCGCCTCATTGATCGCCGCAAAGACGCCGGCGTTTGATGCGTTGGACGAGGTTGTATCGGAGTGGTGGGATGCCTATCGCAAGGGTCGCGTCAAGCAGTTCCTTCCGGAAGATATGTTCTCGAGGGACCCGGATACCGGAAAGGTTAAGCGACCTAATCCTTTTGACGACATGTTTGTCTTTACAAAGACGATCATGTCCGAAGATGGAAAGCCCCTCATGGCCACATATACGCCCGGCATCCTGGCTGAGGAACACGCTGCCGGCTACGCCCAGGCGCTGGACATGGCGCTGATGGGTATCATGAGCCCGTCTACCCTGGGTATCGATCTGAAAAAGACAGACAACGCTGAGGCACAGCGAGAAAAAGAGAAAGCGACGCTCTGGACGCGCTCGAAGATCCTTAACGGACTTAATGAGGCCTGGCCAGCGCTGGTCAAGGCTGCCCTTGCAGCTGCGGCCAACATGGCCAGCAAGGCGCCGAAGGATCTCGAGATTACTTGCACCTTCGGCGAATACAGCAGTCCATCATTCGACGCTCAGCTGCAATCCATTGGTACTGCCTCTCAATGGAACCTGTTATCTATCGAATCGCAGGTTGATGAGTTGTGGGGCGATACCAAGGACGACGCTTGGAAAGCAACAGAGGTCCAGCGGATCAAGGAACTTCGCGGGATTACAACGGTTGACGAGCCGGCTATTGGTCAAGTACCAGATCCTGCAAAACCTGTTACTGCTGCGATTGATGCGTCAGCAGTCGAGGCAAGCGTACCAGAGAAGGTTAACCTGAACGGCGCCCAGATGGCCAGTCTGCTGTCGATTGTAAAATCGGTTAAGATCGGTGATCTGTCTCGGTCGGCCGCTATCAACTTGATCAGCTCGTCTCTGCCGTTATCGGCGGAACAGGCTGGCGCAATCATTGAAGAAAGTACGGGAGGTAAACCCAATGAATCAAGTGCAGTTTCCAAGAGCAAAGCAAGCCCTGCCGGCGGCTGAACCGCAGATCATCGTTGATGTTGGTGGCAAGATCTGGAAGGTCGGTCCAAAAACCTTCGCCAGTATGGTAGAGACCGCTAAAGAAGCCATGCGTCAGCGGGGTCAGTGTGCGATCGTGGCCGTTGGCAAGGGCTATATCTGGACCATGGAGAAGACAACTTTTGCCGACCGCGCAGCCCTGGATAAGGGCATTCATCATCTTCAGGCCAAGGGCATGCAGGTCAAGTCCGTAAGGGTGTGATTTTCGTGGAGCCGTATGATATTGCAGAAATTTTCCATCTGATGGAACTTGATCTGATTGCCAGCCAACGCCGCACACTAGCCTTGCACATGGCATGGGAACGCGAAGAAGGCTTTGAATGGGAACAATGGCAGAATAGAAAGCTGGCGGCTATAAGGCAATACCAGAAAGCTAATGCGGCCATCATAGCCGGTCGAGCCGCTGAGGTGAATGAACAGACTGAGCAGCTGCTGACAAGTGAGTTCAAAAAATCAGCATCCAAAACTAATGTCGTTTTCCAACAGGCATCTGAGTTTGGTCAGTTAGTCGGCATCCCTGGGCTTGATGACCGAAACTTTTTCGGAGTTAACCAGGATAAGATGAATGCCCTGATCAATGCCATCGAGAAGGATTTCGCAAACGCCGAATACAGCGCGTTGCGGCTGATGGATGACCAGTACCGCAAGATCATTTACCGGTCACAGACTTACTTTGCAACTGGATCTGTGACACTACCTCAGGCTGTGGATCTGGCCAGTAATGATTTTCTGGCGCAAGGGCTGCGCTGTATCGAGTACAAGAATGGTAATCTGGTCAACATTTCCAGCTACGCAGAAATGGCTTTGCGGACTCAGCAGGACAGGACAAGCGCTGTGGCCCAGGGTGCTGTTATGGACGATTGGGGTCAACACTTGATCATACTCTCGGCTCTGGGATCTACCTGCGAGCTGTGCAGCCCCTGGCAGGGTCGGATACTGATTGATGATGTCTATGCCAAAGGTACCAGCTCCGAAGGTGATTACCCGCTTTTGTCTACAGCAATCGCTGCGGGACTTGGTCATCCAAACTGCAGACACCTACCCGGCTCGCCGTGGTTTGAGGGCATCAACACATTACCGGAGCTGCCGGATGCCGAAAGCGTCAAAAAGAATTATAATTCCGAAGTCAAGCAGCGCGAGATCGAGCGGAATATCCGGAAGAACAAACGCCTGGAAACAGGATCACTGGATCCAGCCAATCAAGCCAAGTACGGCGCCAAGGTCAAGGAATACCAACAACAAATGCGTAGGCATATCAAGGAGAACCCGCAGTTAAGACGGCAGTACAGCCGGGAAAAGATCGGACAATAACTGAATAAACCTATCCCGAAGCCACTGACAAGGAAAGCTTCGCAACCATAGGAACTGAGCGCCGCATAACCTCCCGGCGCTCTTTTTCATCCTTTCGGCCGCATGAGGCTGCTGGGATGTGCCGCCGGGCTTAAACGGATAATTAGTCCCCCCAGGACTTAAAAGAGGAGCATCGATATGTTGAAACACATCAATCTGCAACTGTTGGCTGAACCCGCTGCCGGGGATCCGGGCAGTGGTAGCACGCCGCCAGCTGCACCAGCAACACCACCGGCGGCACAACCGACGCCCCCCGCCAGCGTCACATTCACGGCTGACCAGCTCACTGAGATCGACCGCATTACAACTGAGCGGGCGGCTAGAGTGAATCAGTCAGCCCTCAAATCCTATTTCCAAGGCCAGGGAATGACTGAGGAGCAGGCAGCCGAGGCGATCAAGGTCTACAAAGAGACTAATAAGTCGAAGCTGACGCCGGAAGCCCAGGCACAGATTGAAGCGGCCAACACGAAAGCCGCGGAAGCCATGAGCCAGGCGAACACGATACTGATCAAAGCTGATGCAACCATTCAGGCTGCAACGCTGCAGATTCGTGCTGACAGGATGGAAACAGTAATGTCTATGGCTGACTTCAAGGCAGTCAAGGTTACTGACGGTAAAGTTGATGCTGCAGCAGTCAAGACGGCTCTTGAGGCCGTTTTGGCGAAATTTCCCGAATGGAAGACTACCACCGATCCGAACAGTACGCCAGGCTTCAAAGTAGGCGCTGGTGACAATGCAACAGGGGCCAATGAAGCAGCACTACGCCGCGCTTTTGGTCTCAAATAATTAGCCGGTAAACCCGGCAGAAAAGAGGATCTATATGGCTAATACCATTGCTCTTGCCAAAAAGTACACCGCCCTGCTGGACGAGGTGTATCAGCTCGCTGCACTGACCGCGGATCTTGAGTCCGATTCGACTCTGACTCGCGAGGGCGCCAATGCCAATGAAATCGTCATCCCGAAAATGACCCTGCAGGGTCTGGCCAACTATAGCCGCAGTTCCGGCTATGTATCCGGCGACATGACTTTGGAATGGGAAACCGTTACCTTCAACTTCGACCGTGGCCGCAAGTTTACCGTCGATGCGATGGATAACGAAGAGACGGTCAACCTTGCTTTCGGCAGGCTGGCCGGTGAATTCCTGCGCACCAAAGTCGTCCCTGAACTGGATGCTTTCCGGTTCGCGACGTATGCAGCCGTTCCCAATATCCTGACCCCTGCCGGCGCTACCCTGGCTGATGGCGCCGCTGTGCTGGCTGCGCTGCGTGTTGCAACCTCCGCCCAGGACGAGGGTGAGGTCGGCACCGAAGGCCGTATCCTGTACATTACTCCGACTCTGCTCGGTCTGGTCCAGGATCTGGACACCACCAAATCCCGTGAGGTCTTGAGCCGGTTCTCCAAGGTCAAACAGGTCCCTCAGACCCGGTTCTACACCGCCATTACTCAGTATGACGGCACGACCGACGGGCAGGAAGCGGGCGGTTTCATCAAGAATGCCGCAACGGGTAAGGATATCAACTTCATGATTATCCACCCCAGTGCTGTCTTACAATTCACTAAGCAGGCTGTGCCGAAGATCTTCAGTCCGGACCAGAACCAAGATGCGGACGCGTGGATCTACAATTACCGCAGCTATGGGCTGGCAGATGTCTACGACAACAAAGTCAAGGGTATCTACCTGCACAAGAAGGCTTGATGATTGGAGGGCAGACTAATGGACTCAAGATTTCTCGACTGTAACGGAGAGCCTGAGGTTCAGGAAAACTTCAACCGAATTGGCGCGTTGATTGGCTTCGGCACGGCGATCAATGCCGTTGCCGCAACCGGCAGCCTGACGATCGCCACCAACCCAACGGCCAACGACACCATGACGATCGGCACGAAGGTCTACACCTTTAAGGCGGCAGCCGCCACTGACGGCGATATCGCCATTGGTGCAGCAGTAGCTGATACCCAGGCCAACATCAAAGCCGCTATCAACGGTACCGGCGAAGGCCAGGTCTGCACGGCACACCCGCTGGTCACCTGTGGCACGTTCTCAGCTAATTCCGCGGCCATCACGGCTATCACCAAGGGTGTCGCCGGCAACGCTATTGCGACCACGGAGACCTTTACTGCTGTGGGTAACGTCTTTGGCGCTGCCAAGATGTCTGGCGGCGTGGATGGTACAGTGGGGGTCAAAGGCGCGATCCTGGTTGACGCGAACAAGATCTATGTGGCGACAAACGTCAACACGATCGCAGACGCCAACTGGAAATACGCAGCTTTAACTTAATAAGGAGGGGCCTATGGCATACGCAGATACGACCTATTATACGGGATCCTATGGCGGGACTGCTGTGCCTACTGGGTCCCAATCGGCGGCGCTGGAACGTGCCAGCGAGCTGATCGACACGGCGACATTCGGCCGCATCCAGGATGTGGGCTTAGCCAGCCTTACGACCAATCAGCAAACGTTGGTCAAAAAAGCCTGTTGCGTGTTGGCCGATGATGTCTATACTGGCGGATTCCTGCAGCCTGGCGTTGTTCTGGCTGCAGGATTTAGCCTGGGTGACCTGTCGATCCAGCAATCGGCGGACCTTCAGCTGATCGATGGCGTGCCGGTAAGCGGCCGCGCTATTAACCTGTTGCGGCAGACCGGGCTGATGTATACGGGGGTGGGCTGATGATATTTGCACCTATTCCTGAGAATGCTTTGGCTACGCCGGTCACGATTGTTATCAGCACTGGGCAGACTGTTTATGGCGGGACTACTGACTTGACTGTATCTGGTAGGTGCCGGCTGATCGAAAAGACCACACAACGCCTGGATGCCGAACGGCGCCTGATCACTCTGTCGGGTACAGTCTACCTGTCCGGCGACATCGTGCCTGGCCTGGACGTTATAGAGGGCGGTACGGTGACGATAGGCAGCAGGTCCTGGCAGATTTATTCGGCTGAAAGGCCACGGAATCCAGATGGTACAGTACATCACACCAAGCTGCTGCTGAAATGAGGTTGCCAGATGGGGAAAACCAAATTTATCCCGAATGCTATTGGGATTGCTTTACTGAAAGCAAAAATCCAGATAGCTGCCGAACAAACTGTTTATGCAATCAGAACAGACGTACAGACAGCTTCAGTTGTCCCAAAGGAAGTCGGGACACTGGAAAATGAAAGCTATGTTGATCGAACACAGAAGGCTAGCGGCAAATTCAGTTTGATCTATACCATACCTTATGCACGGCGCCTGTATTGGCATCCTGAATACAACTTCCGGCATGACAAGAACAAAAACGCTCGTGGTGAATGGCTAGAGCCATGGATAAACGGTGAGAAGAAGAAATTTGCCAGGGATACTTTCAAAACGCTCATGAAGCGGCAGATGGGAAGGTGATAGGAATGCTGACACTGAAGAATGCCCGTGATTGGTTGGCGACACTATTTTTGACCGATTTTGTCAGTGCCGGGTTCCTTGATGCAAACCGAACGCAATGCCTGGCAGTCTACCAACGCGATACCGGCGGATGGAATCAGGCTATAGGTAGTGAAAGCACTTATCAACGCTTCTATGGCAAGGTACTGGTCCACTGGGGAAGCACAGAAGATGTATGTGATGCGAAGGCTTTAGCGGTGTTTAACACTATTAAGGCTAACCGCAGCCACTATATCGACGTGCAGATGGAACGCCCGCCTTTCGGAATAGGCCGGGACGATAACGGAATCTTTGAAGCGATCGTGTTATTCACGATTATTTATGAAATGGAGTGATAAATAATGCCGAAATGTGTATGGGAAGCACTTTTCAAGATCTCTACCACGGGAAGGGCCGCCCCTAGTTTCTCGATCATTGCCAACCTGGAATCATTTGAAATGTCAATTGATGGCAATGTCGTTGACTGGTACGCCATGGATGCGGAAGGATTTTCGCGTAACCTGGTTACCGCAAAAAAGATTACCTTTGGTTGCACAGCAAAAACGACAGCTGGTGATGCTGGCAACGAGTATATCCAGTCCAAAATGTTGGCTATTGGCAGTGATGCCCAAACCGCATTCGAGTTGACATTTCCTTCTGGAGCGTCGCTTACTGGAAACTGCAACATCAACATTACGAAGGTCCTGGGAGCTGCCGAGGATGTCGACCCGATGGAGTTCGATGTTCTGGTTGATGGCAAACCCGCATTTGTGCCAGGAGGCACCCTTCCGCTGTTGACCTTTGTGTGCGCTGATGGGACTGCTGCCGAAGCAACAAAGATTTCTGCAGTTAGCCCAGTCCTGACAGGCGGTAACTACTACTTGTACAAGATAAACGCTGACCTACCAGCTGTTGGCAAGGATCTGACCGCGGACCATTGGGCACCGTATACACTGGGAAATGACATCCCCGCCGTTAATGGCTGGATTGTTACCTTGGTAGAGTGCTCCACGGGAGACATCGCCGTCAAGGGTGGTACTGCTACGGCCGTGGTCGCGTAATCTGCTTGATCTGCTCAGTTTTGATGCTGCCCCGGTTGTAAAAAGCCGGGGCAATTTTAATGAATAATGGAGGCATAACACATGAAATTATATACGGTTGATGGCGCATTGCTGACGGAAACCCCGGAGCTGCGCATTGGCGACAAGATTTACAAGGTGGACAACCGTAAATCGGCTGTTATGAAAGCAAACGATCTGGTCAAGGCTGACCAGGAACATGCTGATGAAATTCTGATTCGCATTCACCTGGGCGAAACTGCGGCCAAGGAAATCACGAAAATGGATCTGCCGCTGCCTGCGATCAAGGCGATTCTGATCAACCTTCGTGCTGCCATTGAGGGCATCACCTACGAGGATGCAGAAAAAGCTTACTTTCGAAACGCGGGAGTATAAGCCGCCCGAATGGTATGACTTGGACGGCGACTGGCCGCTGATCGTGGCCAGCTTTGCGGAGCAGTACAGCATCCGGCTAGAGGCAGAGGATATTGCCTGGCCCGAATATTGCAAATTATTCAGCGGCCTGTCTGGGGAAACCCCGATAGGCCGTATTATTTCAATCCGGTCCGAAAAAGACAAAAACGTTATGAAGCACTGGGGATCTGAACAAAAGCGGATCCGGCGCGAGTGGCTGAACCGTAAACAATCCGGTCCGAATGCCATGAAGCAGGTCGATCAGCTGGAGAAGATCCTGACTGCGGCTTTTGGGGGAAAGGGGAAGAAGCATGGCTGACAATGTTGGTGCAGTAGCCCTGGATGTCGCTGTAAATCAACCGAATTTTAGCGAGATTAGTGCCGGCTGGCTGTCTGGATTCGATAACCTTGGGACAACAATTGGCATTAACATGGGCAAGAACATTGCCAGTGGAATTGCTTCTTCCTCCGGTCTGGTCGAGGCGGCGATGGCTACTATCAATAAGGCAGCGGCAACCGCGGCGGCTGGCACGGCCACTCCGGTATCCTTGCCGTCCGCGACCGGTGTTTCTGCACCAGTATCTTTGCCGGCCACGTACACGGGTAAAATAAAGACCACCATTGATGAAAAAAGCCTGGATACCTCAATCAGCAAAATCAAAACAAAGACAAAATCAGGGTTTTCGCTGATCGGCAAAATTGCTAGTGTCGCTATGATAGCTGGTCTTGTTACCAGCTTTGTGGGATCTGCAATTGAGATGGGCTCCAACCTTGCCGAAGTCCAGAATGTTGTTGATGTGACCTTTGGTGCCATGTCCGCGGATGTATCCAGCTGGGCCAAGAGCGCATCAACGGCATACGGTCTCAATGAGCTGCAGGCGAAGAAGTACACGGGCACCATGGGCGCCATGCTTAAGAGTATGGGCTTCGGTACAGCCGAGGCCGCGGACATGTCTAAAAGCATGACCGGCCTGGCCGGCGATATGGCCAGTTTCTACAATCTGGATTCGGCGGATGCTTTCGCTAAAATCCAGTCCGGCATCTCCGGCGAAACCGAACCGTTGAAGCAGCTCGGCATCAACATGAATGTGGCCAACCTGGATGCCTACGCGCTAGCCCAGGGCATGCAGCAGTCATACAGTAAAATGAGCCAGTCCAGCCAGGCGCTGTTGCGGTACAACTATCTGATGAGCGTTTCCGCGGATGCCCAAGGCGACTTCGCCCGGACCAGCGGATCCTGGGCAAACCAGACCAGGATCCTGGCAAATCAGTGGGATAGCTTCAAGGCTGGATTTGGCCAGGGTCTGATCAATATGTTCGCGCCGATTTTGCGGGGCATCAACTCGGTAATGGCGGGCCTGGTCAATCTCGGAAACACCTTCGCGGCATTCACTGGCGTGTTATTCGGATCACAATCCATGGCGTCAGTAGCAGCAGATACAAGCACGGCTGCTGATAGCCTATCTGATCTTGCAGTAGAAACTACGAAGGCAGGAAAAGCTGCCAACGGGGCGCTGGCTGGATATGACCAGTTGAATGTATTGTCATCTTCGTCAAGCGCTGGATCTTCTGGCAGCGATGCCGGCAGTGGAACTGGTATAACAGCCGTTGCAGCGACAGTGGCAACCCCTACGATCGACACAAGCGCCATGGAAGCGGTTGTTGATAAGATTAAGGGTATTTTTAATTTTCAGAATATCATTGATTCATGGGGCAATCTAAAAGCTGCCTTGCAACCGCTGGGAGAAACTATAGGATCCGGCCTTTTGTGGTTATGGGACAATATCCTGGTACCCTTTAGCCAGTGGGTCATTGCCGACGCTGTGCCAGCGTTTCTTGATATGTTGGCTGGGGCAGCAGACGTTTTGAACAGTGCTATTGTGGCACTTCAGCCGCTGGGCATTTGGCTCTGGGATAACTTTTTGCGGCCTATCGCCGTATGGACTGGCGGAGTAATAGTATCTGTACTTACTGGTATCGGCGACGGACTAACGGTAGTTGGCGACTGGATCAGCAATAATCAGCAAGGATTCCAGGCGATAGTAATCACAATTGGCTCGTTTGCTGCGGCATGGGGTTTGGTTTCTGTAGCTTTGGGAATTTATAGCATTGCGACCGGGATAGCAACAGGTGTTACCGGTGCCTTTACGGCCGTACTTGGCGTTTTGACATCACCGATAACGCTGGTTATTGCAATTATTGGCGCTGTCATCGCGATAGTAATTTTACTCTGGCAAAACTGGGACTGGGTTGTTGCTCAGTTGAAGTGGAGCACGGGAAAGATGATCACAGATTTTTCGAATGCGTGGATATCCTTCGTCGGTTTCCTTGAACGTATCTGGAACGCGGTTGCTACCTTTTTTGTGAATCTTTGGAACGGTATAGCCAGTGTTGCAAAAAGCGTTTGGAATTCTATAGCTAGCTTTTTCAAGAATCTTTGGTCTTCAATAAGCGGTGGAATTAAAACTTCTTGGAATTCGATAGCTGTTTTCTTCACTGGTTTATGGTCCGGGATTACTGGCGGCATTAGATCTGCTTGGAATGGTGCCATTTCATTCCTCAGAAGCATAGGAAGCACCATCAAAAACATCTTCCAGGGTATCGGTGATTTCGTTACGGGAATCTGGGATGGCATGATCGGTGGAATCAAAGGTGCGATTAACGGGATTACTGGTGCACTGAATTTCCTGATTCGCGGAATTAACAAGTTTAAAATCGACGTGCCTAGCTGGGTTACTGACATGACCGGGATCAGTGATTTTGGTTTTAACATCCCGCAAATTCCCGCACTTGCCCAGGGCGGTATCGTGGATCAGCCTACGCTTGCTATGGTTGGCGATAACAGGCATTCAGCCGAGGCTATAACGCCGATTGACAAGCTGCAGGGTATGATCTCTGCGGCCATGTCGCAGACTGGCGGGAATGCGGATATGCTCAAGGCATTCAATCGTATCATAGCCCTGCTCGAGATCCTGTCGGATACCGACCTACAGGTGATTGTCGGGAATGAGGCAATTGAAGATTATGCTGTTCGCCGGCAGAAACGCAGAAACACTCGAGCTGGCAAAACAGTATCGGCAATGGGGGTATAATTCATGAATCCAATTTTATCGGTTACGCCTTCAACAGGAGGGTCGGCAGTCACGGATCTGCCGGCCCCTTCTAAATACAAGTATGGGCTTTTTGATTTATCTGGGAGCAGTGCCGGCCGGACAGAAGACGGCGCCATGCAAAAGAAGAGGAAGGGTCAGTCAATCACTATCGAACTTGAGTGGCGCGCGGTTTCGCTTGCAGATGGCGCGGCTATCCTTCAGGCATACAATCCTGAATATGTTGTGGTGGAGTATCTAGATGCCAAAGCCGGCGGTTATCTGACCAAGACCTTCTATGTTGGCGATCGCAATGCCCCTTTGTTTGACGGGTTATCCGACGTATGGGATTCGATATCTTTCACAATTATTCAACAAGATACAGATCAGGGGTGATGGAATGCAAAACATATCAACGGCGGCTAAGTCATGGCTCCAGAAAGGTGGTAAGGTTGGTGTAACGATCGGTTGCAGCGGTCTTGATGGCAACCGGATCCTGACCGATGCCGATATTGTCGAAGGCAGCATGTATTTGGACCGCAACAGCGTATCTGGCCAAACCATTGAGATTGGCAACGCCGAAACATCTGAATTGACTTTTGATCTGGATAATAATGATCGCCGGTTCAATGCCTACCGGTTCGAAGGTGCTGTGCTGACGGTTGATTTTATAATCAACGACGAAACGCTTCGGGCAGGCATTTTCGTGGTCGATGAACCGCCGAAGCGTCTCGATACACTCCAGATCCGCGCCCTGGACAACATGGCCAAGTTTAATAAAAGCTATACCACCACCCTTGCCTACCCCGCCACGCTGCTGCAGATCCTGCAGGATGCCTGTGCCAAGTGCAATGTTACTTTGTACACTCAGGTCTTTTTGCACTCATCATACAGTGTCGCGACGCGACCAGCTGATGATGACCTGACCTACCATCAGGTTGTCGCTTGGGTGGCTGCGCTTGCAGCCACGAACGCCTGGATGGACTATAATGGCCAACTCAGACTGTCCTGGTATGGTGGTGAGCAGGATGCTACGGATCTTGAGATTACATCGGCAGACAGGTACTCCTATGAGACAGCCGAGTCAGACATCACGATCAGCGGTGTTTCAACGACGATCGCTGGCACCGACTATATCGCCGGTACAAGCGATTATGCATTGGTCATTGAGGACAACGGGCTGTTGCAGTCCAATTTCCAGGTCGTCTTGGATGACATCTATGCGGTGATCGGGGGTTTCGCTTACCGGCCATACAATTTCGAGATAAAAGGTTACCCGCAGCTGTGGCCAGGCGATGTCATAACGCGGTTGGTTGATCCGGACGGGAATGATCTAGTCAGCATCATTACCAGTCATGAATATCAGTTGTCAGGCAACAGTAAAATCAAAGCGGTTGGCGAGACCGAGGCGGTCAATGGGTATGCCACTGCTGCACCGTTCACGGCTCGCCAGCAGCGTATCCTGCAGCGGGTCGCCCAGGTGGAAGCTGGCCGACAAACCACCGCCCTGGAGCTAGCCACGCTGGACCTGAACCAGATTATCACCAACAGTATTGGATTTTATACAACCGTTATTACCGATCCGGCAACGGGGGCAAAGACCCAGTATATCCACAACCTGACCGTACTTGAAGAATCTGATATCATCTACACAATGACGGGATCAGGATTTGCCTGGACGGACAGTGGCTGGAATAGCGGATTGCCGGTTTGGCAGTATGGATATACGGCGACGGGGAATGCGATCCTAAAGGTCCTGACCGCCATTGGCATCAATGCCGACTGGCTAAATGCTGGAACAGTTTCGGCTGAAAGAATAAGCATTGGGAGTGGATCAACATTTGCAACAGGATATGATCCGTCGACAAAAGAAACACCGGCTGGCGCCCAGGCGAAAGCGGATGCCGCCTATGCCGCGGCGCAATCTTTCGTCAATGGCATCGCCACAGGCTTGCAAAGTCAGATTGACGGAAGTATATCAACGTGGTTTTTTGCCTATGTACCATTACTGACAAACGAACCGGCAAACACATGGACGACAACGGAAACTAAAAATCAGCATCTTGGCGACTTATTCTATGATACTGCAACGGGATATTCCTATCGTTTTCAGCTGGTTTCTACCACCTATTCCTGGCAGAAGATAACAGACACCGACATAACAACTGCATTGGCAAATGCTGCAGCTGCCCAGGACACCGCTGACCATAAGCGCCAAGTCTTTGTTGCAACACCAACGACACCATATGACGTCGGTGATTTATGGGCCGCTGGCTCTGCGGGAGATTTGAAACTATGCTCTACTGCCCGCGCTACAGGTGCTTATGTTGCGGGAGATTGGACACTTGCTTCAAAATATACTGATGACACTACTGCCAATTTAGCTCAAACAACTGCTAATACTGCTGTAACAAATGCAGTCATGGCTAATAGTCTTCTTACAGATTTAGCCAGTGATTCAAAATTAACAGCCGTAGAAAAACAATCGGTAAAATGTGAATGGGATATAATTGGTGGAGAGAAAACAAAAATAGATTCATCGGCTACTGCTTATATCATTACAACAGAAAAAACAGCTTATGATAATGCTTATTCTGCCCTTGATACTTACATTACACCTTTATTAACTAGTTTAACTACTACTTCTGATATTGTAGGCTCAACGTTTAGAACTACATTCAAAACATACTATGATGCAAGACAAGATTTGTTAAATGCTATTGCAGCTAAAGCAAAACTCATAGGATATACTGCACAGGATGCCGCTGATACAGCACAAGAGACAGCCAATTCAAAACGAACTACCTTTTTGGCTCAACCTACAGTTCCTTATTTGGTAGGTGATTTATGGATTACATCAACTACAAACAATATTGGTGATCTTAAAAAATGTGTAACTCAAAGATTAGCTGGTGTATATACGGCATCTGATTGGGTTATTGCTCTGTCACAAATTGAAGTCGCAAAGTTAGGTACAACTGTAATTGAAGGAGGATATATAAAGACAGGATTAGTTAATGCTTCAAACATCAATGTCGGTACTTTAGCGGCTGATAGAATTGCGGCAGGATCAATTACTGCTGATAAAATAGCTACTGATGCCATAATTGTTGGAACTAGAAATTTGTTAAAAGTTTCAGGAGTGTCTGTTACTAATTCAATATATGGGATGAAGAATTATTATTTTGGTGATGACCCCCCACAAGCTGGTGAAACAATTACCATAACTATAAAATTTACTCTAGGTGCAGATAGAACGAGTATGTGTGTTTTTTCTTCTTACGGGTATAAGTCTTTATGTTATTTTACATCAGCCAACTTAGATTCTAATGGTATAGCACAAAAAACCGTTACAATGGGTTATGCGGATGGAAGGGGTTTAGCAGAAGGGTTCAATTATATTTCATGCTTTCAAACACCATCTAGTGGTACTTCTTCTAGTACTGTAGATTGGATAAAGCTAGAGAGAGGTAATAAAGCTGGTAAAGACTGGGTACCAGCACCAGAAGATATGACTAGTAACCTTGAATTACAAACATCTGGTCAAACCATAATAAACGGAGGTAACATAACTACAGGAAAAATTCAATCAACAGACGGAAAAACTTATTTTGATCTTGATACCCCTGAATTGGTTCAGAATGGCACGGTAAATTCTAAAGCCGTAAAAGTGGTAATGTCACCAACCAGCCCTTTTGAACTATGGATAGGTGGTAGAAAATGGATGTATGTTAGTGATGCTGGTGTATTGGTTACTAGTATATATGATGTAAACGAAGATGGTGTAGTAGACGAAACAGATCAAGAACTTGTTCTTAATTACATTCTTACAGGAACAGGATATCTGGCTAGGATGGATGTAGACGGAAACGGTGTTGTTAACTCGTCTGATATCAATCAAATTTGGCAACATGCTGTTTTGCATGACCACATTTCAGATGGTAATAATAGATTAGGGGTAGATTTAACGGGTCCTTACTCATCAAGAGACAGGGGAGTTACAAAACAATATTTAGATGTACAAGATCAAACATTTTTCTTGCAAGTAATAGTAGTGTTTGGCATTGGTAGTCATAGTGGTGTGTGCTATTCTTCAATGGTACCTCTTCCACATGCGGATAAATATACAATTACAATAAATTCTTGCTTAACTCTTGATGGGACAGGCAATAATTATGGAAGTACAGTTGTACATGTG
>Ga0172378_10000942_pt1 | contig 26445 bp, 18 predicted proteins | sample GrowelOW332metaG_FD_119755 | JGI IMG/M metagenome (GOLD analysis project Ga0172378, IMG submission 119755) | Groundwater microbial communities from an aquifer near a municipal landfill in Southern Ontario, Canada - Pumphouse #3_1 metaG | ecosystem: Environmental > Aquatic > Deep subsurface >...
AATGCTTGCATCGTTTCTAGTAAAAACAGCCGCCACGATGGGGAAAAAAGCCTCTGCACTAATCACAAACATGGATACCCCGCTCGGCTGGAAAGTCGGAAACTTTCTTGAAATTGAAGAAACGCTTGAATGCCTTCAGGGACACGGCCCAGAAGACGTTATGGACGAAACATATGCCCTTGGCGCGGAAATGCTTATGCTCGGCGGTACAGCAGCTACAAAAGAAGACGGCATGGCAAAATGCAGGGCAGCAGTGACATCAGGAAAAGCACTTACGAAATTCCTTGAAAACGTACAGGATCAGGGTGGTAATCCAGATAAACTTCTTAGTGAACAGGGAAAAAGACGCTCACCTTTCCATGTCACGCTCCATGCACAACAGGACGGATATATTAGTCTTGACGCATACCTGACAGGACTTGCCGGCATTGATCTCGGCGTAGGCCGCAGCAGGACAACAGATCCTGTTTGTCCTGACGCAGGCCTGATTCTTCATGCAAAAACAGGCAGCCGCGTAAAAGCAGGAGACGCGATAATGGAAGTTTACGGTAAAAACGAGATCTGTCTTGCGCCCGCCTGTGCAAGACTTGAAAAGGCGGTCTCCTACTCACCGGATAAGCCAGAAAAAAAACCGCTTATCTACAGGGAAATACATCTGTAAAACAACATTGCGAGGAAAAACAGCATATTTTGAAAAAATGGAATAAAAAAAATATTTCACTCGAAATCGTTAAATTACTTTGTAATACATACAATTTCGACACACTCACGGCCTCAATCATGGTCCGCAGAGGAATTACCGAAGGAAACGATATTCTTTATTTCAGGGAAACAGATCTCCGTTTCCTTCATAATCCGTTTCTGTTCAGTAATATGGAAGATGCAGTAGATCGTATTCTCTGTGCAAAAGAAGAAAATGAAAAAGTACTCATATTCGGCGACAGCGATGTAGACGGAGTAACAAGTACTGCTGTTCTTTATGGATACCTCAATGACATGGGATATGACGTTCAGTGGCGGTTACCGCTCGGAGGTGATGCGTACGGACTTTCAACTGCCGCAATTGATGACTTTGCAAAACAGTATGGTTCACTTATTATTACGGTTGACTGCGGAATATCAAATGTTCAGGAAATTGCACATGCGAATGAACTTGGTATAGACGTAATAGTCACCGATCATCATAATCCGCCGGATACACTTCCGGCGGCATATACAATCATTGATCCTAAACTGCCTGAATCAGGTTATCCGTTTCCCGATATTTCAGGTGCTGCAGTCGCCTATAAACTCGTATCCGCTCTGCGTTTTTCAAGTTCAGAATTATACAAACAGGAAATAACACTGCTTAATGTTTCTTCTGCCGATGGTAAAAACTATCATATCGACTGTCTTAAAATCAGAAATCTGGTTAAAAAGGAATGTATTTCTGAGCTCGTGGTACCGGGGACCGTTTCCGTCACTCATACGAAACTTCCTGTCTTTCTTACAGGACAGCAGATATTCGTCTGGGATGAACCTGTCATGCAGAAGCAGCTTGCAGAAATTTTCGGCAATGGTGTCGAATTCAATATGATGGATTTTCGTCCTCAGATTGCAAAACTGATCCCAAAACTTGCGGAAGAAAGCCTGTCCGGTGTAAAAGACCTGTCACGCATCGTAAAATACAGCGGCAAACCGGCAACTGAAATGGAAGGATTTTTTAATCTTTTTGTGACATTTGCAGAAAGACAGACAGCGACCGCAAAGAATACTTCGGACGAACAGAATGATCTGCAGCTTGTAATGCTTGCAGCTCTTGCAGACATCATGCCTTTAAAAGATGAAAACAGAATTCTGGTGCGTGCCGGAATTAATTCCATGAATAATGGAAAATTACGATACGGTATTGCAGAGCTGTTCGCCCGGCTTGGTATGGCAGGAAAAAGAATTTGTTCTTCGGAACTGTCATGGAATATAATACCTTCGCTTAATGCTGCAGGACGGATGGGACAGTCAAATATTGCACTTGAACTGCTTCTTTCAAAAGATCCTGAAGAACGTGACAGACTTGCCCGGAAAATAATAGAAATGAATGAACAACGCAAGCAGCTTGTCGCAGATGCATCTGTATTTATCAGTAAACAGGCTGACGAAAGCTATGAATTATATGGACACCACATATGCGTTGTTATCGACCAGCGCATCAATAAAGGGGTAACAGGAATTCTTGCTGCAAAACTTGTCGGACGTTTTAAAGTACCTTCCATTGCTGTTACTCTCTCCGAAGACGATATAGTAATCGGCTCTATGCGCAGCTGCCGGGGATTCAATGCTACGTTGTTTCTTGATCAATTTGGTGATTTTTTTATCAATCACGGCGGGCACAACTATGCTGCCGGTTTCAGCTTTCAAAAAAAACAACTTACTGAATTTGTTGATAAACTCAAAATACTTTCATCGACCGTAAACCTTGAAGACGAATCCGAAGCAATAGATATCGACGCGGAGCTTCCGTCCGCCTTTATAACGCCGGATCTTATCAGTGTCATAGATAAATTTGAACCGTTCGGTGAAGGTAACCGGGAACTTATTTTTTATTCAAAAAATCTGCCTGTACAGGATGCAGTACTCGTTGGAAAAAGCGATCCACGGCACCTCAAAATTACATTCAACTGCGGAAAATATAAATTTCCCGCAATGTTCTGGGGAGAAGGAGAAAGACTCGACCGCGATTTTAAAACAGGCGATAAACTTGATGTTCTTTACACCATAAACCGTAATTCATTTAACGGAACCGTTACTCCACAGATGATCATAAAAGATATAAAAAAATCAGAGGAATAGAAATGAAAAAATACATAAAAACAATTACCGCTGTTTTTGCAGCTTTCTGTGTTTTTCTTTTTTCTGCTGCCGCTGCAACTCAGTCTTCATTTGAAGGTTCTAACTGTGCGATCAATCTGACCTACAATGAATCAGCTGCACCCGGTGATGCAATTATCATACGGATGACTTTAAAGTCCCGCGAACACAGGAAAGTAACGCAGGATACAATCGCAATGGCTGAATTATTAAAGAAGAAGAAAAAGATTGACTCATCGCTGTTCTTTTTCATTAATCCAAAAGCAAAAAGACAGAATACGCAGGAACTTCTTGCATATGTTCCGCTTTCCTCATGGCTCGGAAACGATGAATACGCTCTCAAGATAATTTATACTGCGTTCGGTTCTGATCCGGAGGAATTCATACTGCCGTTTACGTTAAGCGAAAAACAGTTTTCTGAGGAAATCGTTGAACTGGACGGACAAAATACCGAAATAAAAACCGATACAACACCTGCTCATGTCGCGCAAATTGAAAAACTCAATACAATTCTTGAAACAGTTGAACCTTCTGACGTCTACAGCACTAAATCTTTCATCAGTCCTGTAAACTCTACCAGACGTACATCAGATTTCGGCAGCAGACGAACATATAAATATGTAAGCGGAAAAACATCTTCAACCATTCACTACGGAATCGATTTTGGTGTGCCCGAAGGAACAGTAGTCTCCGCATGTGGTGACGGTCGCATCGTCATGGCTGAAAACCGGATATCTACAGGATTGAGCGTTGTTATTGAACATGCCCCGGGATTATACAGTCTTTATTATCATCTGCATTCACTCAATGTTAAGGAAGGCCAATTTGTAAAACAGGGAGATAAATTAGGTCTTTCCGGTTCTACAGGACTTGCAACAGGCCCCCATCTCCATTGGGAACTTCGTCTTAACATGTGCGCCGTTTCACCTGACTTTTTTATGACTGATTATGCATATACAAAGCAGTCGGTTAACTGATTATTCAGGCCGCAGTTCAAGCCGCCCGTTAAAATCGGTGACTACCGCGTAATACACACCTTTTTCACACCGGGACAGATCTACCCTGTATCTGCGCGAAAAACCTGTACTAAAAACAGCTATAGGATTGGCAGCAAAACGGGACAGCCTGTATAAATCGTGTCTGTCTTTATAAGAAGAACCGGTACCAAGAAGCATACACTGCCCGTTCTCATTATAATACCTTTCAAGATACGTTCCTGATTCAAACAATCCCCAACCGCGGTGTTCATAAATCGTTTCACAACCGTAAATAATCTCAGGAAACAAAAACTTCCTGCCGGAAAACTCGGCGCTTCTGAAATCAATGGAAAGGGATGAACCCCTCCATGATCTTTCGAGTACAGCACATTCATTTCCTGCTGTATCAAGAAGTGATATAACCGCACTTACCGTATCACCGTTTTCAGATGTACTCGTCCCATAAAACAGAATACGCATAATCTGATAATCGTCAACAACCGGAAGCCTGCTGGCAGCTCCGAAACAACTGCCGAATTTCACCGTGTACACAATAAAAAAAATGAGGAAACTGACGAAAAAACCGTTAAAAATAAATTTCCCCACAGACCACTGTCTTATCATATTCCGGCCAGTTTTAAAAAACTATTTTCATCTATTATTTTTATACCAAGTTTTTCAGCTTTCATATTCTTTGAGGAACCACTTGAAGTATCGTTCGTAACAAGATACGTTAAAGCCTTCGTTACTGATGATTTACATACTCCACCGTTTTTTTTGACTATTTGCTCTGCGTCGGCACGTTTCATTGTCAAAAGTTCTCCGGTAAAACAGAATGACATCCCTGCAAATATACCTGACGACTGCGAAACGATACTAATTGTTTTTGAAGAGACAAGAGAACGCATCTCCTGAGCATTTTCAATAAGCCCCTCGACCGCTGTATGAGCCATCACGTCTGCAAAGCCATAAACTGCTGCAAACTGCGACTCATCGGCGGCAAGCATTTTATCAAGCGTATCGAATCCGGCGTTTACCAGCTTTTCTGCCGTCGTTTCCCCTATTCCCTCGATATCAAAACCTGCAACAAATACAGCAAGACTCATACTTCGGTGAGCTGCTATTGAATTAATAACTTTAACCGCGCCGAGCGATTCTTTTTCCGCAGCGATACTTTCTTCATTAAGAAAAAAGGGAATTAAATCGCCGGGTGTAAGTGAATAAATATCAGTAATGGAGGTAAGTTTTCCGGATTTAAAAAGTGAATTAACAAGCGTATCTCCAAAATCACGTATATCGACAACTTGTATCCATTTTAAAAGCTGGTGCAGAACACGTTTCGGACACAATTTGTTAGGACAAAAAAGACGACTGCCTTCATCGACAAGAGGCGTCCCGCACGTTTCACATGTTGCAGGAAATACAACAGACTCAAATACACTGTTTTCATCAGGCACAACACTTTCCACTTTCGGTATGATTTCGCCGCGTTTTACAACGACTACCGAACAACCGATTTTCACGCCAAGCGCACGCATTGTATCCGGATTAGCAAGACTTGCACGCTGTACAGTTGTTCCTGCAAGTTCGACAGGATCAAAAAGGGCAACAGGTGTATATGTTCCACCGTTACGGCTCCATTCCACACTGCGGACTATCGTCACCGCTTCTTCGAGACTGAATTTAAAAGCTATCTGTCTGTCCGGATGTGCACGGCTTGCATCTTCGTGATTTATGAAACGTTCCTTTACAACAAGACCGTCGATGTCATAATCAAGCGATTTACGAATTTCCATCACCTGTGCACGATATACAATCACTTCGTCAGGAGAATGACATATTTTCAGCGGCACTGTCTTAAAATTGCACGCCCTGAGCCAGGCTATTTTTTCTTCCTCATCTTTAAACGGCTGTTCTCCTTCTGTTGCCCACACGTCGTAGGTAATAAACGTCAGATTCTCACTTCCGGCACCGTCTTTCCGTTTCATCAGTCCGTTCGCCGCATTCCGGCAGTTTGCCTTATCCGGAAATTTGGTATCATGCACCTGATGCGTCATAATAACTTCACCACGGATTCCACCGGTAAAATCAATAATTTTACCGTCTTCTTGAGCAAGAAGCTGGATCACGCCCTGCATTCTGCGCGCGTTTGCCGTTATATTGTCGCCGATTGTACCGTCGCCTCGTGTCACCGCCCGTTTAAGCTGACCGTGGCTGTACTGCAGTTCAAGCGATGCTCCGTCAAGTTTATATTCAACCAGATATTCATCGTATATATGCTTTGAAGCCCATGCATGAAACTGTTCCGGATCAGCAGCTTTTTCCTGACTTCCCATAGGCATAATATGTTTTACTTTTTCAAAATTACCGGAATCCTGTCCGACTCTTTTCAGAAGAGAATTTGCAGGATCAAGAGACTTAAGTTCGTCCCACAATTTGTCGAATTCGGCGTCGCTTATCTCCCCCTCGCCGTCATAATACGATTTCTGATATTTCTGTATAAGTTTTTCAAGAAAGACGATGCGCTTTATTTTTTCGCTCTGTACCTTTGCTTCTTCTATGTCAAAAAGATCGCTCATACACTCCTCTATTTTTTTATAAAATAAAGCTCGCTTATAGACCGTTCATCACGTATTCCACGTGCTTCAAATTTTGTTTCCGGACGCCAACTCTGAGGTTCTGCGAATCCATTGTATTTATTCATAAGATGCGCTGTTGCGTTTAATTCCCCCAGAGCGTACTGCGCATACTCAAGCCAGTCGGTTACCATATAAAAATAACCACCAGGTACCAGTTTTGATGCAAAAAGCGAAGTATGCGGCCGTTGTACAAGACGACGTTTATGATGCCGTTTTTTAGGCCATGGATCAGGAAAAAAAACATGAAACGCATCAACAGACTCGTCCGCAATCATATTAGTAAGCACTTCCACCGCATCATGTTCTATAATACGAAGATTCTTCAACTCCCGGGACTGTATTTCACCGAGCAGTCTGCCTATACCGGGCTTATGAACTTCGATTCCGATGTAATTCTTTCCGGGATTCTGCGCTGCAATTTCTGCTGTTGCCGTTCCCATACCGAATCCTATTTCAATAGTAACAGGATTCGCATTTCCAAATATAGTTTCATACGTTATTTTTTCCTCAACATAAGGAATGCACCATTTCGAAGACAGTTCTTCATAATTCTTTTTTTGTGAATCAGTCATACGTCCTATTCTGATGACATATGTCTTTACATCGCGGAACAACTGATCACCCGCAGATGGCTTTTCTGTTTTCAAATTTTTACCTCATTTATAACATACTGTCTGACGACGGTCTTTTCTTAACAGGCATAAGACAGATGACAGAATTATCAGGCGAAGTCCAGCATATCCGCATCGTAGATGCAAGTTTAAACTCATTCCATATTGCGTCGTCGTCAGTCCATTTTGATTTTCGCTCATTATAATATATAAGCGTTCCGTCAGACATGTACACAGCGATCATTTCCTTTGCATAGGTCCCAAGAACATATTTTACATCTGAAGACTTTGATTCAATAAGTTTTTCAGGATATGTTACAGTAAAACTTGTCTGAACAGTATGTTCTTCTGCGTCCGTATAAAATAAATCATACCCTCCCTGTGGAATGACTGCAGCATCAGGTACGGCAAAATTTGTATATCCCGCCCACTGTCTGTTATCTGAACCCAGGAGCTGCGGATTATCAACAGTCCATGAGTATTCTTCTGTTTTCGAAGAAATTCTGATTTGAGCCGCACGGCGTACATCGCTGCCCGTTTCTGTAAAAACAGACAGTCTTATTAACGGAACAGAGGAATCGTCATTATAGTCAAAAATTACGGTTGCAGATGAAGATAGTATTTCAGGCGTTGTATTTGCACAGGAAACACATAAACTACAAAAAAGGAAAGTAGACAGGCATATAAATCTTATATGAAAACCGGTAAACATAATCAGAAATTAAAAATAAGGTTTATAACAGTAAGATCACTCGCTGAAAATTGATTTACGAGTGATTCAAATTTAACATTTACTTTTTTACATGCATCGTCGAGATACGACAAATAATACAGTCCCAAATCCGTACCTTCCTGACCTTCCGGCAGTTCGCGGTAGAAATCAATAAGAGTCTTTTTTTTCGTATCTGCAGTTTTCTTAGCTTCGATATTCTCTTTTACTTCCTGAAATTCGTCATCCTTATTGTACAGCGTAATCTGTAATCGTCCCTGTTTTCCGATTGATGATGTTCCTCCGCCTAATTTCCAGGATAAAAAAACAAGCTCATGTTTACGCTGCAGTTCCTTAATAATCTTTGAACGGATATCCGGATCAAAAATAAGCGAATCGATATCGTCGACCCCCTGATACATATTCCGCGCTTCTTTCCGGATGTTTGTATTTTCACTGTTAAGAGCAAGTTCCATAACCATGACAGAAATATATTCAGCGACTTTTGATTTCTCCATATATGATCCAAGCAGATTACGTATGGCAATAAGCATTTCATTATATCCGTCGGCTTTATGAAACAACGTAATAATATACCAGTTCATAAGCCCCAGCCTGTTAAGGAACTTTTCCGACATAAGCAGATAAATATTTTTTTCCTCTGCAGAATAATCTTTATTGTCCATAATGGACTGCCAGATGGGAGACAAAATCTGTTTGCGGGTCTGATCAATAACAGCTCCCTGACTTGCAAGAGTTAACCGGAGCTGCCTGTCGTTCATTTTCGTCTTTTCGTCGATAAGATGAGCAGGATTTGCTCTGTTGTATTTCCGGACACAATCGCATTGGATAATCGCAGTATATATATCCCTGTCAAACTGCTTATACAGGAGAGAATAAACGACAACTTTTGAAAGGTCCATTACTTCCTGACGAGCCGATACAAATTCAGTCATTGATATCTCAATTTTTGAGATATAGTCAAGAAGAACCATGCTTTGTATTGACTGTGGAGAAAAGCGGTTTAATGAAATTCCGTATTCATCGATGTTATCCGCAAGCCGGAATCTGAGCAGCTTTTTTTTATGACTAATAAAATTAGAAGCGCCGTCCTCTGTAAGAATTATCTTTAAAGGCAGCTCCAGCATGAATTTTTTACCAGCAGCGCTCATTTATCACCTTTCTCCATTTCTTCACTTTTTTATTTTTCTTCATTATACACTATGGGACTTGCATTGTAAACAGTTAATATTATAAACTATGTATATGAAGGAAATCAGAACATTTTTCGTGATATTCTGCGTAATATTCTTTCCAGCAGTTCTGAATGCCGGCCAGGCAGTACAGCAGGATAAAGAAAGCCTGTACGGACTTTCCTTATGCAGAAACACAGAAAATTTCCTTATTCAGAACGGTTTTACGCCTAAAAAATTAAATCTTGTTAAGTCTGTCAAAAATAATTTTCCCTACAACATAGAAGTAGATTTCAATGGAACTACCGGCAACATTGATACAAAAATCAAAAACAGACATACTTTGATTCTCGCATTCACCATGGAAGACGCATATCAATACAGGAATTATATCAGTATAATCTTAGATACATTAAAAAAAACTACACTTGCCTATAATCTTATCCTCCTTTTCTCATACGGCGATTTTCAGTCAAAGACAGACAACTACCGGATATGCGGGACAAACATATTTGCCGGAAACATTGACAATCCTGACGATTACAGTGCTGTGTGTATAAGTTTTACACAGGATCATACAGTAGTATTAATTCCGGGAGGGGCCGGAGAAACAAGCCCAAGCTGGCTTGTCAAACGACTGTCAGATTCACTTATTTCAGCAAATCTGCCGTATCATCTGCGGGGCGGAAGTCTCGGATCATTATACCGTCTGAAAATTCTGAAGGCCGACGAACGGTCCTCTTTTTTTCTTCAGGAAGGCATTCCCTGTACTGGCATTGCAATCCCCGTTCAGGCAGATATGTCTGCATACGCCGAGTGTACGGCGGACTTTATTTCTGCATATACACCGGAAGGCACCGACAGCTGGGACCGGCATTATATTGCATTTCACGCAGGAAATACTTTGTGGTGGGCCAGCGAACAGTTTATCGTAATCTGTTTTATTACAATTTCTTTTATCAGTCTGTTCATGCTGTCAGAGCTGTCTTTTATACGAAACAAACGACACTATGAAATCAAACGTGATGTATTCAGACTCTGGTACATTCTTCCTGTCACCGCGGTCATTTCTGCCGTCTGTTTTCAGGTAAGCCAGCCGCTTACACAATTCCTGTATCATATTTTTAAAATTACTATTCTTTATCAGTTCGTAGTAAAAATTATTATAACATTTGCCATCAGCACAATACTTTATCTCCTTATTGTTAAATTTCAGGGAGTTCTTGAAGAACGTGCATATGCATATCTCCTTACGATAGATTCTGTTATTAATATTTTTATATTCAGTGCCGTCGATATTTCACTGTTCTTTCTTTTTGCAGCGGAATATATCATCGTATATATCTTCAGACCATTCAAAAGAACAGGAATTTTATTTGCAGAATTTGCCGTAATGCTCATTCCTTACCTCCCGTATATCAAACAGATAACCGGATATGCAGACCCCGTTGTTTTTAACTCATTCGTGTACAGCGGATTTTCCGGTAATATTCTTCTTTCCATCGCATCGCTTCCTTTCCTTTTCCAATGGCTCCGCATAATCGCCCGTTTCAATGTTCAATGGAATTATTATGAAAAGCCTGCAGCAGGCAGCCGGATAAAAAATGTACTGTATTTTACCGGAGCAGCGGCAGCTGTTACGATTGTATTACTTTCCGGAATAAAACATATTTCAGCACACATCACATCAAAAAACGATATACATCCGGAAAAAAATATTTCTGTAAAACGAAGAAGCGATTCCGTTCTTTCATGTACATCCGCAGATAAATCATTCTTCGGTGATACAACGCGCACGCTTACTGTCAACTTAGGGAAAAATGCAGAATACTGTATAATTTCGGTAAACGGCATGAACGGTAATTCTGTCATCTATTCTGACGATGAATATATATCTGACAAAATAAAATATACCGACACGTTTCCTGTTCCTGTCTGGCCTCCGGAAAAAATCGTTATTTCATATGTTGCAGACATCTCTGTTCCCGCAGTCGTAACGGTTACGGCCTTTTATGAGGAAGCGGATTCTGTTCATGCCATGAGAACATACGAAATCACAATTCCCCCGTCAGAAAAACGGACAGAAGCAAAAACATGAACGACAGTACACGAAATCATTTTCTGCATGTTGACCTGGACGCTTTTTTCGCCTCAGTAGAACAACTCGACAACCCGTCATACAGAGGCAAACCCGTCATAGTCGGAGGCCTGCCCGGCGAACGGAGGAGCGTAGTATCGACAGCATCGTATGAAGCACGCAGATTCGGTGTTCATTCGGCAATGCCCACAGCTGAAGCGTACCGTCTCTGCCCGTCTGGAATATTTGTACACAGCAGGATGCAGCGGTATCACGAACTGTCCGCCCGGATAATGGATATTTTCCGGGAATATTCTCCTGATGTTGACCAGATGTCCGTAGATGAAGCGTTCATTGATCTTACAGGGACAGAGGCACTTTTTGGCGAACCTGCAGAAACAGCACAGCGGCTTAAAGCTGAAGTTAAAGACAAGACAGGACTTACCGTCTCAGTCGGTCTGGCAGGTTCAAAATATATTGCCAAAATCGCTTCAGAACTTTCTAAACCTGACGGATTCTGTGAAGTAAAAACCGGCGATGAAGAAAAGTTTATGCTCTCGCTTCCCCTGCATAAAATCTGGGGAATAGGGCCAAAAACACTTTCACGTATAAACGGAGCAGGTATTTTTACGACACGCGGTATTTATGAAAAAAGTGAAAAACTTTTGTGCGTACTTTTCGGCAGTTCCACCGGAACTTTCTTATACAACGCAGTCAGAGGAAAAGAAGTCGAAACTTTCAGTAAAAATACATCATCACACTCACTCAGTGCAGAAACAACTTTCACGTATGATCTGACTGATACCTATACGGCAGAAACGACGCTCATGGAACTCTCGCACACGGTTATGTTCCGCATGCTCCGGGAAGGATACACAAGCCGTACTGTCATGCTCAAACTGCGGTACGACGATTTTTCAACAGTATCGGCACGGGATACGAGTTCTTCCGACATTACGTCGGCAGACGATTTGTACTCCCGTATATGTCTTCTTTTTGAACGAAAATACGAAAACGGACGCGGCATACGGCTGCTCGGTGTTGGTACAGAAAACCTTGAAGACACGGGAACACCGCGCCAGCAGGAACTTTTCGATTTTGGTGAAAATAAAAAACAGGCCGTGGAAAAAGCTATTCTGAATCTGGAAAAAAAACATCCTGAAGTAAAGATTCACAAAGCACGTCTGCTCGATACATCAAAATTAAAATCAATTCTTTTCTTTGCAGCCGTCCTTGTTTCTTTTCTCTGTCAGCATACTCTTTCTGCTGATACAAACACGACTGCAAGCGGAGCCGGATCTATCGTCACCGACGACACAAATCTCGTTCCTGCCGGCACGAACCTGCCTCAATCATTATTCAATTATCAGGTTGGAAACAATAATATAGAATTTCTTGCCAGCGGCTATTGGGAGGCAAAACTGCTTCAGACGACATCAGCTTCTTTCGGATACGGGAATCCGTTCGCACTTTCACCCGGCGTGCCCGTATTCAAACAAAGTGTCGATCTTTCACTCTGGTTTATGCTCAACAAATCGTGGTTTTTTAAGGCATCGTTTGCGGACGAATTCAATAAAAATACCATCGCTGCAGGATATCACGGACAAAACAATGTCAGAGAAGTACTCTTTGCAAACAGAGGCATTATATTTCCCTCAACATATTCAGTTTCCCTTTTTGACAGAGGAATCGGAGGCGGAGACAATCAGGCACCCGGTATATCTGCTGAATTTGCAGACTCAGAAAACGAAAGGTGGCATGCGGACGCGGTTGTCAGATATGATATGCTCAAAGAACACGATGCCACGTATTACGGTAAAAACAGCGTATCAACAATCTCTGTACCGCTTTCCGACTGGCTGACGGGACAGCTGTTCGTTCTTCCTTCTTCGGACGACGTATCGGATGTCGAGGCGGTATACGCAGAATCTTCGTCCGGCACGTACACAGACGCAGACGGACGGACGTACAAAAAACTTTCAAGTTCGGAATATGCACTGCTGCCGGCCCGCTGCATGATCATAATTGCATCAGATGCAGGAAGCATAAAAAAAAACAACGTGCTTCCCTCCGTCATCGTCACATTTGCATCGACAGGTACAATTTCTGCGATAAAAGGAGAACTTGGATCGTACGGTACAGCTGCTTCTCCGGAAAGCAGAAAAGGCTTTCTCGGTACTATCCAGACCTGGTTTTCGGACGGTTCCAACGCGCCCGACCTGAAAGACTTTGCATATTCGGATGATGCCTTGAACTATTACGGACTTTTTACCACAATCGGCAGCAGTACGGGCCTGATCATCCAGTCGCCAGCAGGATTCTCGCCGTTTGTCTGTGCATACCGGTATGACTGCGGGATTACTACTGCAGCCGACGCTGCAGTAGTTTCCTCGTCGACTGAAAAATCTTCCTCAAAATATTCGGCAGTTATTTCAGACAACGACATCACGTTTGTCTCCTCGGATTTTTTCTCAGATACACACACGTATTCGGATATTTATCTGACAGACGCTTCTTCTTCAGCCTCCGTTCTTTCCCCTTCCGTACGGTTCCCGCTCGCCGATACGTCTCCCGGTTGTTATCTCGGCTACAGCAGTACAGGTGACTTAAAGCTGCTGCTCCGGACATATACGCCCGTAAACAGATACGACATCGGCACAGACGCAGCTGCAGGCTCCGTATCAGTTTACAAGAACGGCATTCTTGACCAGGGAGCATCATACGACAGCGAATCGGGAACAGTAACACTGTCTACATCCGTTTCCGACACCGACAAAATATATATTACGTGGTACGAAGACACCACCTCCAGCGACAATGGAGCCGTCGCAGCAGCAGCCGGTTTTTCATGGATTTTTTTCCCGGGACTTACCGCAGATGCGGCACTTTCCTCCCGGTGGTCCCTTGCGCTGAAAAATAAATTTGCAGACAAATCAGAATCAAAATCAGGCTTCGTTTCTCTTGCATCGGGAATGACGTATACAAACAACGGATTTTCAGCGGCAAATGCCTCGCTTGTTTCTCTTGAAACAGAGAACGTCACCGGCTGCTACCGCGTACTCGGCATGGATGACGAAAGTTCGGAGACGTTTTATCTCGGTGAAAGCGACGGTATTCTGCTTCCGTCCGGTTTCGCTCCGGTCCTGAACAAACGGCCTGACGGCACCGGCTCAAGTCTGACACTTGATGCGGACAACAACTGCACGACAGGAACGGCTGGCGGTACAGCGGTGAGCGGAATTTCAGGATATGCAGTACCGGTAGAAGCGTCGTTCGATTCCGGCAGCACTACCGAATCATGGGGAGCAGTATCGATAAGTATCAGCGGAGGCACACTGCTTTCATCTGGTACGCAGTTTACTGTTGCACTTAAAGCCGGCGACACAACAGTCACCGGCTACGATGTCTATCTCCAGCTCGGAGTCTATGCGGACGACGACCTCTCAGCTGAAGTACGAAATAAAATACCGACATGGAAAATAACAGACACTTCTTCCGCCGACGTACAGAATGCTTTTTATCCTGACAGGAGCGGATGGCAGAAAGTCACCGTCCTCCTTACAGACTGTGATCGTGCACGGTTCAGCAAATACCACGATATGCGCCTCATTATCGTAAAATCAGGTTTGTCCGGCAATACCGCTCCCTGCGTCTATGCAGGCCCCTATGAAACGGATGTACAGGATATATTCACGTCTCAGGACAGTACAATTTCCGTCACGACAAAGCAGACTGCCGATTCCGCCGTTCCGGACAATTCCCGCTTCAACAGCGGTACAAATTATGCAGCACTGCTCACCTGGAAAAACACGGCCGATGAAGCACCGTCTAACGACAGTGATCTTTCAGTCACTGCGGCCAGATATTTTACCGAAGTAGATACTGCTCCGTACGAAACGGTGAACATGTATTTCAGTTATTACGGGAAAAGCACATATTCCGGTTCCGCGTCCGCCACAAGTGACGAAGCATTCACGTTCATACTCGATTCAGGAGCGGAAAACATAGACGATACAGGTTCTATTGCCGTACGGGCTGTTCTTCATCAGTCAAAACTGAAAGAATACGTTAATGTAACATCACGCTGCTATCATCTGCTCTCGGTCAACCTGCTGGAAAAAACACTGTCGGTCGACGGAACGGAACTACCCTCCGGCAGTTATACGCTGCAGGTCAACACCTCGGTCGTACCGTCACGGCTCAAACTTATTTTTGATACCGCCGTATACGGTACCGTATACAAAACAGGTGAAATCGCCGTTGATGAGTTGTACTTCGACGGACTGGCACCACATTTTCTTCTTGGGAACATAACAAAGGCCTCATACAAAAAAGAAGGAACAATTATTCAGACAGGTTCTTTTCCTCTGCTTGAAAATCTTTCACTCTCGTCTGCTGCGGCAGAATCAGCCTCATTCGGAACGAAAACACCGGCAAACAACGCACAGACTGCAGCAGTATCATCCGCCGCATCAGTCACTGCAGCAACCATTGCACTGTCAGGCGATGCAGCGTTTTCCAGTGCAGAATCAGGCGGCATTACCAATGCCGGTTACAGTACGGCAACGACACATCCCCTCCTCGGTATACTTTCGTTTTCCGGCGCATACCGGTTTGATCATTCCGGCTCGTCTCTCGAACATGCGGACAAAGCCGCACTTAATTTTTCCAGGATTTATATACCGCTGACACTCAGCGCCTATGCTGCATCTACGGGCAGCCTCTGGTCTCTCAACCAGAAATCGGGAGCGGCAGCAGAACTGTCATTCTCCGGCGCAGACTGGGGAACGACACTCAGCGGAACAGCAGAAGTAGTTCAGAAGATTCTTCCGTCCGCCTCAGGGGCGCCTTCTTTCAATACAGACAGTTTTGCCGGAGGCTGGACTGACAGCGCAGCTCTCGCATACTCAGCCGGAGACAGTGCAGCATCGCTGCGCACAAACGATAATACAATCAAACTTAACACGACGCTGCCGTTCATATCACTGGCACCACAGTTCATATTTGAAACAACAGGAAAATACACATCGTCGACTTCAGTTCTGTACACCGATACAACTGCATTCACCACGCGGATTCCATTTAAAATCAGCAGCCAGAACTTTTCCCTTGAGTGGATAAAAAAAGGAGGAGGTGTAACGGTATACAGTCAGGGCGGAGATTATAAATCAGATTACACGACACTTTTTAACTCGTTCAATTCACGTTCATGGTATTTTCATTCATGGCCGTTTTACGATATGGTGAGCACCGCGTTGTCACAGAACGTTCTGGCAGACACATCAATGACGACACCATCGTCCGATTCACTGTTCTATTCAACCTGTTATTCCGTATCCTGGACAAGACCTCTCTCTGCATCTGTTTCTGATTTCTACATACCATCATCCGCATCTTTTGCTGTCGAAAGGGATATAAGGACTTCGGCTAAAATCAGCGATACCTACCAGCTTAAAACAACACTCGTTACAAATGCATTCAACATATTCGGAAGGGAAAGCATACTAAAACTGTTCAGATGGTATAATCAGGATGAATACAATACGTCGTTCACCGGAGCTTTTAAAATTCCGAAAACAGACACCGCTGACGTAACATTTCAACTCTCTGCGTACACACAGGAAAATTTCTACATTAATGATTCCGACATTCTCAAAACAGGACTGGAGGCGGACATTGAAACAGACGGTGACTGGAGCACTGAGGGTACTGTTGTATGGAAACGCAGAGGAAAAGTCAGTCCTTTGACGGAATTAATAAAACAGTTCCGGCAGTCATACGATCCTGCCACTACAAGTCTTTCTCGTACGAGCAGCGTCGATATTACCTACTCGTCCACAGACAGTGTTTTTAAGCAGGTATATATGCTGGTAAACTCACTCGATGCAAAACTGAATAAATATTTTTCTCTTTCATGCGGAGCAACAGGTACATATACCTGTACGGAAGACACTTCGATACTGCTGTCGCTTACACTCCAGCTCGGCGGAAAAGTTCAGTTCTGAAAATCACTGCAGCGGCGCAAAATACCCCGTCTCGTCACGTCCGCTCCTGTTCATAAGATAGACCTCTGATTCAACAGGAAGATACGCTTCTCCCATATTCGTCTGAAGCGACGACACGTATGAAAGCTGGTACACACCCGACGGAAGATTCTTCAAATCCCTGATAACATCAGAGAGACCTTCCGGACGGAACACATAGTACTGTTGACCTTCCGTATTACTGCACAGATAGTTGATCTCTTCATCGCATGAATTCTGCGTAAGCTGTATGACAGACAGTGCAATCGAATTATTGTTAAGATATGCGGTAAGTTCGGCCAACCCGTATCGTGCAAATGCATTCTGCGTTACTTTTCCCGTCGTAATAAAAATTATCGCACGTTTCTTTTCAGCGTTTATAAGATCGTTGGCGGCAAGCCGTACCGCCAGATCAACAGGTACGGTGTCAGATATGCCTGTCTTTACCGCTTTTATGCTGAACAGTTCAGCAGCACGGGGAGAACCAGTATACTCTGCCGCAGGAACAGCACCTGCGGCAATAATGCGGAGTGTGCCTTCACCGTTCATATCTGACGCAAGTTCGCGTACGACAGATTCTGCCTGTTCCGCATACGCAGCACTTCCGGATGAACGGTCGATTATCAGTGTAATATCTTCCACCGTATTGTTCGAAGCAGCGCCGAGCAGTTTCTGCTCCGCCACAGGACGTTTGTCTTCCGTAAGATAAAAATTTTCCGCGCGGAGTCCGACTACCGGCTGCCGGTGTCTGTTTTCAACACTCAGTTCTATCGTAACGGCAGGAAACGAATCAGCGTTCACCCGTTCTATCTGAACGAACAGACCACCGATCAGTTCCTGTAATTTTGCCATAACGTACACTTCGTTCGATCTCATATCAGTGACAAGAACATTGCCATTAATGTCAGGAACAGCGCTTGTAAGCCGTGAAGGCGCGTTTCCCGAACGTGCACATTCATAAGTTGCACCTGTATCAGAATCTACGGAGATCACTTTATTTGAATCACAGACAACAAGATATCTGCCCCATACTTTCATCGATTCAGGATGTACAAACGTTTTTTCCTGAACAAGCAGCCGCTCATAATTTCCCGCAAGATCAAACTGATATACTGCACCTGACACACAGTCGGCAACATACACACTATCCCCGATGACGGCAATACCCGTCGGACCTTTAAATCCGTCAAAGCCGTCCTGTTTCTTACCAAATGAAAACAACCCTTTTCCGTCTCTGTCAAACACGTCGACACGGCCGTTCCCGTAATCAGTCACGTAAATATTTCCGTTTGCATCCTCTGCAAGGTACTGAGGCCCTACACACTGCCCCGTACCTCTTCCTTTTCCGCCTATGTATTTAATAAAACTGCCGTTCGGTTTTAACAGCGACAGACGGTCACCTGCGCTTTCGCTCACAAGAAGGTTGCCGTTCTGCAGACGTATAACGTCAAGCGGACGGTCAAAACCGTTAACAGGACCTTCCGCACGGCTTACAACCGTTCCATTAACATTTATTTTAAGCAGTTCGTTCGTTCCGTATGCTGCGACCCAGACACTACCGTCACGGTCGGGAAGCACCGATACAGGTTCGCTGAAAATAAGCGTATTACCGCGTACTCCGGGAAAACTGCCCGCTTCCGTATACCTCATCGAATTTTCATACGAAGAACCGGTTATCCGCCGTTCCTGAACTATTTCAATTCTGTTCTGCATAAGCAGACCGCCGTATCCGCTGTCATAAGCCTTCTGCCACGCAGTAAGCGCTTCTCCCTCCATACCGCTGCGGTAATACGCTTTTCCGAGCCAGTCCAGAATAAGATTGTCATCACTCTTGTATAAAAGCGATTTTTCAAGCTGAAGGACAGCCTCATTGAACGATCCGCGGTAATAAGCCTGTACACCGCGCCGGAATTCCCGGGAAGCAATGCCTTCACCGGCCGTGCGGATTCTGTTTTTTGCCGTAAGACCTGCTGTATCGTTCTGTGCATACAGAAAGGCGGCGGCAGAAACAAGAACAGCTGCCGTCATCATACTGATTCTTTTTATTCGTGCGGAGGAGCTGGTGACTGTAGATTCTCCCTTTTTCATTGACCTGCCTCTGCCTTTGAAACTTCAATAAGATGGTTCTGGATTATCTCGTTTTCTTTGTCGCGTTTCTCAGCTTCTTCAAGATATTTTTTCGCTTCCTTCATAAAACCGAGCTTAAAATACACCCAGCCGAGTGAATCAAGACATGCAGCAGAATCAGGTTCTGCCTGTACGGCCTTTTTACAGTATGAAAGCGCTTTTGTTAAATCCTTATTTTCACAGGCAAGTACATACCCCATTCCGTTCAGAGAGGTAAGATTGTCAGGATCAGATTTTAATGATTTTTCATAATACTGGAGACATTTTTCAGTATCGCTCTGTTCCCACGCGACGTACGCGCCTGCTGCATACACAGAGGCAGTCTGATATCCCGTCTCAATAAGCTTACTGAGTTCAAAATCAGCAAGCCGGCGGCGTCCCGAAACTGCATAAATAACGGCAAGAAGAAACCGGCACTGTAAAACACGGTCAAGCTGGGTACCGGACGTAACTACCTGTTCAAGATATAAAAGAGCATCATCATAATGCTGCAGTTTTGCATAGCACAGACCAATATAATAGGCAAGTTCAATACTGTCAGCCCCGGTATCAGTCGGAAGTCCCAGAAAGAATGTAAGTGCATCAGTGTACTTTTTCTGTTTATACAGCAGTACGCCCTGTGACAGCACATCAGTTGCAGTATCCGTTTTTTTTACTTTGTCTGCCATTAATCCCCGCCCGTCTTCCTGTTATAGGATTTTCTTTTACAATTGCTGAATATTCTACAGCGAAAACATGATATCGTCCACATCGTTACACAGACGGGGTTCAGCACAGACTCGGGATACAGAGACAAAACCCTTCTTACAGATACGATAGTCGGAAGCGGCACCTCCGTACGATATGGTGTTTCCGCCGCAGAAAAAACTGTATGCATCACCGTCCGGACCATCAATAAGTTTCACCGTATCACGGTACTCACGGAATGAAATTTCATCAGCCATTTTCACTCCCTCGTACTTTTCCCTCGAAAGGGCATTTACATTTATAAATGCACACAAACCGTCGGATGTTCCGCCGGTTCCGGCCGTATGCGTAAGACTTACAAGCTGTTGAAGATTATCCGCCGTAAAACGGGCAAGAGCCCTGTAACGCCATATACCGTCATGAGACTCAACACTCAGTGCAATTCCGGGAACACCGTACAGAACGGCCTGGCGGGCAGCAGCAGCCGTTCCGGAATACAGCAGATCGGTACCAAGGTTTGAACCGCGGTTTATACCTGATATAACAGCGTCGGGAGGTCCATCCAGTATAGAACTCCGCAGTCCCGTTATAACACAGTCGGCAGGCATGCCCGAACATGAATAGGTGCGTTCCGCCACTTTTCTGAGACGAAGAGGTTCATTCATTGTTATACAGTTCGATACGCCGGACCTGTTACGGTCAGGTGCTATAATCCATACATCGTTTTCTCCGGAAAGCACTTCTGCAAGATCGCGTATTCCCGCTGACGTAACTCCGTCGTCGTTTGTAAGAAGCAGTCTCATACTATCCAGCTATGCGTCGATTATACGTGCACCGCCGGCCGGTACAACTTCGTAACAGGAAGGATGAAAACCGAAAATACGTTCATATTCGGAAAGTTTTGTTCTGAAGTTCCCCTCATCCGGACTGCGGATAAACGCATAAAGACAGCGTCCGAAACCTTTACCTGTTATACGTCCGCAGGTAACAGGATTACGCAGCTGCTCAAGATTCGGTTCAAGTTCACCGACCCTTTTCAATATCCAGTCTATCTCAGGACAGGAAATTTCATACAATTCCCGCATACTCTCGTGACTGTGATTTACTGCACGGGCGAATTTTGCAAAATCATTTTTAGCAAGCGCTTCCTGTGCTTCAATAAGATCATTATGTTCCCGCATGATACACAGCAGTTTTCGCCGTGTATCCTCGCTGACGACAGAAAGTACCTCATTCACATCAGTAACATTATTTTCATACTGCCATCCGCCGTAAACGGTATCTTTTCTTTCGCGAAGCTCTCCGAGCAGAAGGGCGTTTTCAGACTCGTGGATTGTCTCTTCATTCCAGACAGAAATACGGGGTACACGTGCATCAGTAAGCATAATTTTCTTGTCAGTAAACGGATACTGTACATAATCGTATGAATTATGTGCATGATCGGTGATAATGAGGGTTCCTTCTTTTGCATACAGAGCTGCAAAATTATCCGCATTATAATTTCCCGTTCCGATGAACAGTTTGTTACCGCGCTCTATGGCCTGCAGCAGTTCCACATCAGTACAAGGGACAGTAAAGAGTTTTTTGATTGCTATAGCAGCGGCAGCTTTTATTGCAGTCGTTATGCCGAAACCGGCAGACGGAAGAATATCGCTGTATACCGTCACATTCATACCGCCCAGATCAAATCCGCCGGATGTATATCCGTAGATAACAGACTTTACCGCATTTGCCCAGCGGTCTTCACGGCGGAACTTGAGGGAAGACAGATTAGCGCGTTTACGCTCATTTAACTGAGGAAAATAAAATTTCAGCGTCGAATCAGTACGACGTGACATTCCCACGTAAACAGGAAGATTGACAGCCATGGAAAGCGTCTTATCCTTGAAGAACCATGAATGTTCACCGATAAGATGAAAGCGGCCTGGCGCTACTGCTGTCACCTCCGGTAAAACCTCGTACTCCGTTTCATGTGCATCATTTACCTGCTTCATAAAATGATAAGTCCTTCCTGAAAAAAAATTTGATATCAACGCTTCTTTATTGCTGTTTTCTGTTCATATCAGTAAAATAATAATATAATGAGTAACTTTTTACAAGTTTTTTACGTGCTTTTCTCTGCCGTACTTGTTTCACTTGCCATTCCGAACGAGATTTTTCTTCTTGGATCCCCTTATATCGCCCTTATTGCCCTTATTCCCTTCTACATCGCAATTTCCCGCTGCCGGTCATACGGTGAAGCGTTCTGGCTCTCGGGGCTGCAGATTGTCGCCGTTCACCTTATTTCAAGTTTCTGGCTTGCTTTTTTTAAAGATTTCGCGGTTTTTACCCTGGGAGCGTCCGCACTCGGTACCGGTTTTACAGGAGCGGTATCCGGTATTCTGCTGTATATGCCGTTCTCACAGGAAACCGCACATACTACGATGGTTGAACTTGCAGGTACCGATACACGGCGTATACCGCTGCGCATCTTCTGGTTTGCAGGCGTGTACACGCTCTATGAATGGTGCAAGTCAAATGGATTTCTGGGATATCCGTGGGGAACACTTTCAAGTACCGCTTTCAGATGGAAACTCCTCATGCAGACAGCAGATCTTGCCGGTACCTATGGAGTCACGTTCCTTTTTGCACTTTTTTCTTCCGTGTGTGCAGAAGGACTCCTTCTCATATCAAAACTGTATAAATCCCCAGCCCCGCAAAATGCCTTCACAGCTTACCGAAACAGTGCCGCGGTCTGTATTGTTCTGTTTATATGCGCCTTTATCTACGGTGCTGTTCAATACGCCGTTCCCCGAATACCTGAAAAAGTATTAAACACGGTCATGGTCCAGCAGAATTACAATCCGTGGAATGCAGCAACAGATGATGAAACGATACTCCTCTCGGAACACCTTACTGAAAATAAAATAAACACATTCCTCAAAAACGGCACCCAGCCGGATCTTGTTGTCTGGAGTGAAGGCATTCTGCAGCACCCCTTTCCGTATTCTGCCAATTATTACACAAAATTTCCCCTTGATGAACCGCTCTCGCTGTTCATCAGCCGCATGAATACACCGTTCATTATCGGCGGATCGTACCTTGCCGATGCAGAGAAACGAAGTTTCAACAATGCGGCTCTGCTCTTTGACAAAACAGGGACATTCCGCGGTTCATACGGTAAAATTCATCTTGTACCGTTCGCAGAAGTCATTCCGGGAATCGAATATGCATGGGTACGGAATCTTATGCAGAAAGTCGTCGGAATCTCTGCCGGATGGAAAGCGGGAGACCAGTATGTGTACTTCGATATACCGGGCAGGTGGGCTCCTGACCGGCAGAAACCGGCGGTAAAAGTCATTCCGCTTAATAAGTCATATCAGGAACAGCAGGCAGATGAAAACACCGCCCCTACCGTCCGCGTAAGCACACCTGTCTGTTTTGGAGATGCATTTCCGGACGTCTGCAGACCGTTATTCCTGAACGGCAGCGAATTATTCATGAATATGACCGACGATTCATGGTCGCTGACCAATTCCGCAGAATATCAGCATTTTATCATTGCATCCTACCGTGCCATAGAATACCGGACGACACTTGCACGTTCGACAAATGCGGGAGTTTCGGCCGTACTTGATCCTGCCGGACGGATACTGGCGCAAATGCCGCTCTTTACCGCTGATTCAATGGCAGTCCCGATTCCTGTCTATAAACGGCAGATAACGGTGTACGCACTGCTCGGCAACTGGCTTCCCTGGCTGCTTGCGCTGCTTGCAGCATGCGGTGTTATATACACAGCCTCTGCAATACACCGGCCTGCAGACGTCCCGGGAGAACGAGTTCTTTCCGGAAAAAAGAAAAAGCACCATGTAAAGCAGCCCGAAAAAAAACATTCATATAAAAAGCTCACAACGTATTAATTGTAAACCTGTTGTACATAAATTATAGTAAATGTAAACTGCATTACATGAAAAATACAAATTTACGTTCAGTTTTTATTGTTCTGTTTGCCGCGCTTATCTGCGCAGGCTGTTTCATAGCCGTTCCCGTCGGTCCGGGAGGCATTCCCATAGTCCTTCAAAATATGTTTGTGGTGCTTTCTTCACTCATTCTCGGAGGATTCGGAGGATTCTGGGCCGCCTGCATTTTTGTGGCAGCAGGAGCACTCGGACTGCCGGTTTATTCAGGAGGAACAGGAGGAATTGCCCACATATTTGGTCCCACAGGAGGCTTTCTTACCGGATATATCGTCGCAGCTCTTGCGGCAGGCCTCCTTGCACGCATTCCCTCAACTGCAGAAAAACCGTTCGGGTTCAGTACTATTATCAGACTTTCACTTGCAGCGCTTGCCGGATACGTCATTCTCTACATTCCTGGCGTACTGTGGTTCATGCATCTTACGGGAAAAGGTCTCATGCCGACAATGGCCGCATGCGTTATCCCGTTCATTCCCGGCGATATAATCAAACTTGCCGTAACAGTGCCTGTTGCCGCAAAACTGCGTCCTTCTGCCGCACGGTATCTGACAGGCGGAAAATGATACAGCAGGGCGCATCTGTCTCCGTCGACAGCATAACAAAAACATTCTCCTCACAAAACAGCAGCGGATACTTTAAAGCGCTTGATACAGTATCGTTTTCGCTTGAAGCTGGTTCCTGCACGCTTATCGGCGGCGCAAACGGCTCCGGCAAAAGCGTGCTTATGGAAATTATTGCCGGGCTTGACGAAGCGGACTCCGGAACAGTAAACGTCAGCTGTAACGGCAGAAAAACCAGCACCGGACTTGTTTTTCAGGAAGCAGAAACACAAATTCTCGGCGAAACACCGCTTGAAGACGTCATGTACGGTCTTAAAAACTGCGGATTCAGCAGAACGGATGCCGAAAAAAAGGCACGGGAAGTTCTTGCATTATCGGGACTTGCAGGAAAAGAACTTTCGCCTGCACGGTTTCTTTCAGGCGGAGAAAAAAGACGTCTTGCCGTCGCAGGTATTCTTGCACTTGATATGCCGCTCATCATTTTTGACGAACCGTATGCGAATCTCGATTATGCAGGCGTCAAGGCGGTAAACACACTTATCCGTATGCTCCTTACGTCAGGACGTACGGTAATCATACTTACTCATGAACTGGAAAAATCGCTCGCACTCTGCAGCCGCTTCATCATTCTGTATCACGGCAGAAAGGTATTCGACGGAACTCCTGAAGAAGGTCTCAGGGAACGCCTCGAGAGCTGGGATATACGGAATCCGCTCACTTCTTATACAAAGGCAGAGGATCTTGTATGGTAAGAAAAATAACTCTTTTCAGTTATACATACGGTTCGTCAGTCCTGCACCGTCTGGACGCACGCATAAAACTTCTGTTCATCTTTCTTGCAGGGTACGGAGCGTTTTACCTTCCGCCTGCAGCGTGTACCGTATGCATTGCTGCCGTATTCATTACAGCAGCAGCCTCCGGCTTTACATTTAAAGATCAATTGATCCAGCTGAAACCGGCAGTATACTATGTGCTGCTTCTGTACACCGTCTCTCTCATCAGTTCATATACCGGACACACCCCGTTTCCGCTGGTGTTCATTCCCCGGACCGCCGACATCCTGCTCTCACTCCGCCTGGTACTGGCGGTTCTGGTTACCGGACTGCTGTACCGTACAACAAGCCCGCTTGCCCTCCGGACAGCGCTGGAACAGATTGAAGATGCCTGCCGCCGTTTTTTCCACCTCAGGTCTCCTGACTACCGTAAAATCCCGCCGTTTTCGGAAATATTTTCTCTGCTTCTGGTTTTTATTCCACAGGTCTTCGACGTCTGGGAGGAAGTGCATCGAGCATGGAAAGCGCGAAACGGACGGAATGGAATCAGAATGCTGTCAGTTCTTTTTCCTGTTTTCATATCGGTCTGCATGAAACGTTCCTATTTAACGTCCCTCGCGCTCCGTAACAGACACCGATAAAATTTATAAATTCACACAAAACAGGCAATTTTTTCCTTGTAATATCAGATTTAGTGGTATATAGTATTACTATTGCGTTTTAAACGCTATATACAAACATAGGAAAGGTTATAAAGAAATGCGCTGTCCCTACTGCGGAAGCCTTGATGACAAAGTAATTGAGTCCAGGACCATGGCAAACGGTGAAAGCATACGCCGGCGGCGGGAATGCAACAGCTGCGGGTACCGTTTCACAAGCTATGAGCGTATCGAAGAAAAACCTTTTATGGTTGTAAAACGTGACGGCAGGCGGGAACCTTTTGACCGGGCAAAACTGGAACGGGGAATTGAACGAGCGCTGGAAAAACGTCCTGTATCGACATCAATGGTTGATCAGCTTGCAACAGAGATTGAGGACGAAGCCATCATGCGCGGCAAAGTGAGCCGCGAAATTTCAACTGCAGACTTAGGGGAACTTGTTCTGCAGCGTCTGTACGGAATCGATAAGGTGGCATATATCCGCTTCGCTTCCGTATATAAACATTTCGAAAATCTCGATGAATTTCTTACCGAGGTAAATAATGTGGAGGGGAACAAAAAGTGAGTGACCAGTCAGTATTCCCGGAATGGAGAAGTTTTCTGGGAACAG
>Ga0172378_10000943_pt1 | contig 26418 bp, 42 predicted proteins | sample GrowelOW332metaG_FD_119755 | JGI IMG/M metagenome (GOLD analysis project Ga0172378, IMG submission 119755) | Groundwater microbial communities from an aquifer near a municipal landfill in Southern Ontario, Canada - Pumphouse #3_1 metaG | ecosystem: Environmental > Aquatic > Deep subsurface >...
CTACAAACATCTTGAATTCTCTTCGCAATAAACATAGCTATCGTTGGATTTGCTTTCATTCTATCGTGCTTTGTTATTTGACCACCAGTAACCTTGAATATTGTATTTCCTGCTAAATCTGTTAAATTAGCAACTGTATTATTGTAAGTTGCGTAAATACTTAATATTCCAATGTGATCTTCAGTTTTTTTCTTTGCCATTTTATTCTTCTTCCTCACTAGCTGGAGTTTCTTCCTTAACTACTTTTATTTTTTGTGGTTTTAATTCTATTTGTGATTCATCGTTACTCCCAACCCACATTGATGGAGTGTTAACGACTGAACCGTTAACTAAAACATGTTTATGAACAATTAATTGTCTAGCCTGTTTAGGTGTATTTGCTAATCCTTTTTTGAACACTATCGTTTGTAATCTTCTCTCTAATAAATCTTGCTCTGTTAATCCTAAGACGTCACTTGTTTGTTTAATAGAAAAACCCATATTATTTAATTTTGCGAAGAAATCATTTCTTGCAGATTCATTTTTACTATTAATAAGATTCTTTGCTCTTCTTCTAATATCAGATATCTTTGTTTTTGCTTTCCATATTTCTCTTTTATTTTTTAATCCATATTTTTCAACTAACTCATTTTCCTCATCCATTCTACCTCTATTGAATAATTGTCTCGGTCTACTAAATTTTCTGTGTTTACGTCTTATATCTCCCATTTTATGCTTTCTTTATTCCTCCGCCTTTCTTTTTATTTGGTCTGAAATTTGCTTTAGTTCTTTGTCCTCTTACTGGAAGCTTTGCTGTATGTCTAACTCCTTTATAAGATTTAATTTTCTTTAATCTCTTTATATCGAACTCTGTTTTTAAAGACAAATCAGAACCGTAATAATGTAAATCTTCTCCATTGTCAAAATCCTTTTGCCTATTTTTTAGGAACGATGGAAAATTAGTTGTTGTCATAAATGTTTCAATATTTTTTAATTGTTCATCAGACAAATCTGCTACTTTTGTTTTTTTATCAATTTTTAATGACTTACAAATTATGTTCGCTATTGACCAACTAATTCCTTTTATTTTTGTCAAACCAGCGAAGATACTCTTACTTCCAATTATATCTTTACCCAATACTCTAACTAGTTCGTAACCTTTCTCTTGTTGTTTGTTATTATTTTTGTGTTCTGCCATTTTATGAAATAAACAAATTATATCTTTGTATTTCCGTTAGTTCTTCTAATATTCTTTTTTCTATTCCCTTTTTAGGATCTGGAATATTTCGAACTCTTTCTTTTATATCCTGATATGATATAAAAGGCTTTTCATTCCTTGCTGCAATAATTGCAGTTGTATGTTTCTTTCCGAAACCAGGAATTAACTCAAACTGGTGAAGTCTCGTATTTATAGCTTGTGCATTATTGAAAAACTTAACGAATCGTTCTTCGTATGTTGTTGCCATTTTTTCAACAAAATCAGCTAATTGAGATTTTGCGGATTCAGTTAATTTTTCTCTAGGACATCTGCCTAAGATATACTGAACCTTATCTCTCTTGCCTTCGCCAATATACACTTCCTCACCTACTTCAAATTTAAGTCCTTTTCTTGGAACTAATTGTAGGAGAGTAAAATTTTCAGTTCCTATAGCCTGAGCTACAGGTAACATTTTGTTCTCTAATGGATAACCATAAGGTAGGAAATCTAATATTATTGCTTTGTCTTCTCTTGCCATAATCTTTACTTATTGATAACATTTAGTATTTTTGTGAGTTCTTCGGAGTCTAGGTTCGATTCACCAACTATTTTATTTAATTCGATAACATCCTCAGGCATAAAATCAATTATTTTAACTATATCTCTGTCCTTTAACTTCAAAATATTTAACCCTTCTAATTCTTGTTTTAATTTCTTTGCTGTTTCAACGTCCATATCATTATATCCAGATAAAAATGCCTTTATTTCAGAAGTCTTTTCAGTATCTCCAATTAAACTTATAACTTCAGCAATTGTCAATGGTTTTTCTTCGTTTATTGTCATTTTACATCCTCTTTAAATGGATTGGATGTATTATGTAAGTTTTTACACTATCCTTATCATTTATTTTTACTAACTTAAAATTTCCTCTCTCACCAATAATTTCTCCAGTTCTTCCTTGGATAACTTTTGGATAACTTATTCTTGTGCTCTTTTCTGTAACAACGGCAACCCTGTCACCTATATTTAATTTTTTAAAGTATTCACTAAGTTTTAACTTTCCCTTTTGCCTAACAGATTTTCCTTTTACCATTTATATTACCTAACAACTGAGAATAAATCTCGCTGTACAACAACTCGGACATAAAAATATCCTGTATTATAAAGAAAAAATCCCTTTAAAAACCTTATGACTAATCTTGAAAATCAACTATTTTCATTTCCTTTTTTATCTGTGGAGATAAGTCTCTAGACTCACTTACTCTTCCTAATTCTAAATTACCATTGTTTTTTTCCTTTTCCATGTTCTCAATAATTGCCTTTGTCATTTTTTCTCCCCAAACTTGAAACATGCATCTCTCACACATATCAACTACAGAATTCTCATTTATTTCAGTTGAACAATATATACATTTTTTTGCCATTTTCTCTTTTGAATATTATTCAATACAATTAGTTTTTAAATTTTTATATAGGCAAGTTATAAATTTAAACGTAAATTAGAAAACATTAAAAATAAGTAAGTAGTAATTGGTTTATGAAAGAAGTGATTTCTCTGAAAAATGTAAAAAAATATTATAAGGTTGGAGATAACATTATAAAAGCATTAGATGGAATTGACATTAGTGTACATGAAGGAGAATTTGTTGCAATTATGGGACCATCTGGATCTGGGAAATCAACATGTATGAATATGATTGGGTCCTTGGATAAACCAACATCTGGAAAAATTTTTCTGGACGGACGAGATATTCAAACGCTAGATGAGAATTCACTTGCTCAATTAAGAGGAAAAAAAATTGGTTTTATTTTTCAGCAGTTTAATTTAATTCCTAACTTAACGGCGATTGAAAATGTTGCATTGCCATTATTATTTCAAGGAATTGATGAAAAGACACGTTTATCAAAAGCAAAATCTCTTTTAGAAATGATTGAATTATCTGAAAGAATTAATCATTATCCAAACCAACTTTCTGGAGGACAACAACAGAGAGTTGCAATTGCTAGAAGTTTAGCTAATGATCCTGAAGTTATTCTTGCTGACGAGCCAACTGGAAACTTGGATACAAAAACTGGAGAAATTGTTATGAAATTCTTGGACAAGATGCACAATAAAGGGAAAACTATTGTTGTTGTCACACATGATTCAAATTTGGCACAAAAACATGCCGAAAGAGTTTATTGGATTCGAGATGGTAAAGTAGAGAAAATAACACAAAAATCTAAATCTGTTAAGGTAAACTGATGAAAGATTATTTTTTATTGGCTTGGAAAAATTTACGTAGAAGAAGATTAAGAAGTTGGTTAACCGTCCTTGGGATTTTTATAGGAGTTGCAGCAGTTGTTGCGCTAATAAGTGTTGGACAATCCTTGAGTACTTCAATTGCTTCACAATTTGGAGATTTGGAACCAGATAAAATAACGATCGAAAATGTAAATATGGGATTTGGAAGTTCTACTATTGGAACCACATCTCCATTAGATGACGATACAGTAAAACTTATTGAGAGAAATTCGAAAGTAAAATATGCTTTTGGACAATACGTAAAACCAATGCAGGTAACGTTTAATGATATTACGCAGATGGGTTATGTTGTTAGTTTACCAATGGATTCAGGAATTCAATCTAAATTTTATGAACCAGTAGATATTTATCAAGGTAAATTTATTGGTTCTACTGATCGTGGAAAAATAGTTTTGGGTAGTATGTTTCAGAACAAAGACTATTTTGGAAAAAATATCAAAATTGGAGATTATTTAGATATGAACAAAAAGAAGTTCAAGGTGGCTGGAATATTAGAATCTACTGGAAAGTTTACAATGAATATGGCTATACTTATGCTTGAAGATGATTATGAAGAAAAACTTATTGACTCAAATGATTTTACAACAATTAATGTTTATATTAAAGACATCAAACAAGCTGATGAGGTTGCAGAAGAACTTAGAATTGCATTAAGAAAAGATAGAAACGAAAAACAAGGAGAAGAAAGTTTTAGTATCACAACGTCACAAGCAAATTTGGATAGTATAAATAGTATTCTTAATATTGTAAATATTATTGTTATTGCTATTGCAGCTATTGCATTACTTATCGGTGGAATTGGGGTTGCAAACACTATGTTTACTTCTGTTTTAGAAAGACAGGGAGAAATTGGAATTCAAAAAGCAATTGGTGCATCAAATCTAGCGATTGGAGAAATATTTTTATTTGAATCTGGTTTATTATGTTTATTTGGCGGTGTCTTGGGTGCATTATTTGGATTATTTATTTCATGGGGAATAACATCTGTTGCATCATTAATTATGGGAGGAACCGCGTTTAAAATTACAGCATCGTGGACCTTGTTGTTTGGTTCTGCATTATTTTCATTTATAATTGGATTAATTGCTGGTTATGTTCCAGCAAGAAAAGCTGCGAAGATGAGTCCTGTGGAGGCGTTTAGAAGATGAACAAACAATTTTTTAAATTAGCATATAGTAACTTAAAAAAAAGAAAACTAAGGAGTGGATTAACTTTATTAGGAATTGTTATTTCTATTATGGTTATTTGTGTTTTAATTTCTTTATCTTTAGGATTACAAGATGCCGTTTTAAAAATATTTCAAGAAATGGGACAAGATAAAATTTTTATTTATTCAACTAATTTAATGACGGGGTCGGTTGGTAGTTCAGAATTTAGCGTAGAAGATGCAAATATTGTGAATAAAGTTTCTGGTGTAAAAGAATCTTTTTATGCATCAATGGATTTTGCAAAGGTTTCTACAATAAAAAAGACCGAATACATGACCATTATGGGGCTTCCAATTGACGATAAAGATAGTATGAATTTAATCCTTGAAAGTTTTACTATAAATGTAGAATCTGGTAGTTTTTTTAGAGTTAAAGAAAATGGAAGAATTGTTGTAGGAAATAAAATTCCCGAAATTTTTAATGTCAAAGTCGGAGATAAACTAAAAATAAATAATAAATCTTTTAGAATTATTGGAGTTCTTGAATCTCTGGGAAATGATATGGATGATAAACAGGTTTATTTGAGTTACTCTGATGCAAACGAGTTGTTTAAATTGAATAATAGAATTAATATTTTAGGATGTCAATTAAATAATCCTGATGATATTGATATTGTTGTAGATAGAATTGAATCTCGATTGGATAATTATAGAAATGTAAATGATAAAAATCGTGATTATATTATTCAAAAACCTGAAGAATTATTGCAAATTTTTAATGTAATATTGACAATGATTACAACATTTTTAGTCGGAATCGGTTGCATTAGTGTTTTTGTTGGAGCAGTTGGAATTGCAAGTACTATGTATACTTCTGTTTTAGAAAGAACGAAAGAAATTGGAGTTATGAAAGCAATTGGTGCAAAAAAATCATCGATAAATGAGATATTTTTAATAGAATCTGGAATTCTGGGAGTTGTTGGTGGAACAATAGGAATTATCTTAGGAATTATTATTGCAAAAATTATTGGAATTGTTGTAAATAATAGTTTAAACACTAATTATTTATCTCCATCTTTTCCTGCGGGAATGATTGTTGGATTAATGCTGTTTAGTATTGGTATTGGTTTATTAAGTGGTTTATGGCCCTCAAAAAACGCAGCACAGACAAATATAGTTGATGCATTAAGACATGAATAGAAAAATTATAAAAGTAAATATTATTATTATTAGTTATATGGTAAAAATTTTAGCCGCTGGGGATTTACATGGGAGTAAGTCTATTGCAGATAAATTATCAAATAAGGCATTAAACAATAAAGTTGATTTGGTTATTTTAGCTGGAGATATATTTGGAGCATTAAAAGATGATGAGAATGGTGCACTATTGAGTTCTTTTAAGAAAAATAAACAAAAAGTTTTTTTTGTAAATGGTAATTGGGATAGCAAAGAAGAAGGTTCGAAACTTGTTAAATATTGTTACGCAAAAAACTTAGAAGGAAATTATTTTATTTATGATAATGTTGGGATAACTGGAATTGGGAATACTGACTGGAAAATGAATTTGAATGCTTCTGATTTCGAAAAAATAAAAGATAGTATTGATAAAATAAAAACAGAAAAAAAAATCCTTGTTTCACATGGACATGCAGAGGGTACTATGGCAGAATTTTCTGGAATTAAGGGAGACAAAATTCTGAGAAAGGCAATTGACGAATTCAAACCAGACTTGGTTATTTCGGCGCATATTCACGAAGCAGAGGGTATAGAAGAGAAAATAGGTAAAACCAAAATTATACAAGTTGGAAGAAGGGGGACAATATTAGAACTTTAATTCCAAAACACATAAAAACTTACTTTTAATTCATCTAACATGCCAGTAAAGAAAGAGAAAAAAACTACGGAGAAGAAAGTTGTTAAAAAAAATACTACAAAAGTTAAATCTAATTCTAATATTACTTTAATTATAACTGAGAAACCTCAGGCTGCAAAAAAAATTGCATCTGCTTTATCAAATAATAAAGATGAAAAATATACAACAAAAGACAAAGTTGCATATTATGAATTTCAAAGAGATGGACGAACTTATGTCGTTGGTTGTGCTGTTGGCCATTTATTTGGAATTCAACAAAAAGAACAAAGAGGGCCATTCCCTAATTTTGATGTAGAGTGGAAACCAGCTTACACAAAAAAGAGTGCTGCTTTTACAAAAAGATATTTTGATGCATTAAAAAAATTAGCTAAAGATGCGGATGAATTTATTATTGCAACTGACTTTGATAGAGAAGGAGAAGTTATTGGTTGGAACGTCGTAAGATTTTTGTGTAATGAAAAAGATGCAAAAAGAATGAAATTCTCTACGTTAACTACGGAGGAATTAGAAGAATCTTTTAAAAATTTGAATTCTCATATTGAATGGGGTGCAGCTTATGCCGGCGAAACTAGACATTATTTAGATTGGTTTTATGGTATTAATTTATCAAGAGGACTTATGAAGGCTTTATCTAGTACTGGACAGTTTAGAATTCTTTCAATAGGTCGTATTCAAGGACCATCTTTAAATCTTTTAGTAGAGAAAGAAAAAGAAATAAATGCATTTATTCCGACTCCTTTCTGGCAAATATTCGCACAAATTCAGGACATAAAAAAACAAAAAATTGAAGTTCAATATGAAGAAGATATTACAAAAGAATCCGATTTATTGAAATTTAAATTTTTAAAGGGGAAAAGGGCTGTTGCGAATACAACAATTAAAGAAAATAAATCGCCCGCTCCTTTACCGTTTGACTTAACAACACTTCAAACTGAAAGTTATAGATATTTTAGATTAACTCCTGCTCAAACATTGAATATCGCCCAGAGTCTTTATACCGACGGAATAATCTCTTATCCAAGAACTTCCTCTCAGGAATATCCAAAATCAATAAAATATGATGCTATTTTGAAAAGATTGCAGAAATATACTACATTAACAAAATATGTTACAAATAATGAACCAACAAAGGGAACCAAAACTGATCCAGCGCATCCTGCAATTTATCCTACTGGTGAAATGAAAAAATTAAAAGATTCCGAAAAAAAAGTTTATGATTTAATTGTAAAAAGGTTTATTGCATGTTTTTGTAATCCAGCAATTATTGAAACAAAGAAAATTATTGTTGATATTAATGGTTTGAAATTTAATGTCAGTGGTAATATAATAAAAGAAAAAAATTGGATTAATGTATATCCATCTTCTATAAAGGAAGAAAAAATCCCCACTATTGATGGCGATGTAGATTTATTAGAGGTTAGAAGTGAGGAAAAAATGACTAAACCGCCAAAGAGATATACACAAGCTTCTTTAATTAAAGAATTAGAAAAGCGAAATTTAGGAACTAAGGCCACAAGAGCTTCTATTATTGAAACTCTTTTTAATCGTGGATATGTTACTGGTAAATCTATCGAAGTAACGGATCTTGGAATGCAATTACATGAAACACTTAGTAAAATTTCTCCTTTAATATTAGATGAAAAAATGACTTCAGATATGGAATCAGAAATGGAATCAATTGAATTGTCTAATAAGAATTTTCAAGGTCAAGAAGAAAAAATGTTGGAAGATGCTAAAAAGAATGTTATTATTATTGCAAATAAAATAACTAATAATTTAAAAGACATAGGAGAAACACTAGCTGATGCAAATCAAAAGGTTTGGGATCAAGAAAATGAATTAAATACTATGAGTGAATGTCCTGTTTGTAAAAAGGGAGAACTTGCTGTTAAATATGGGAAGAAATTTTCTAGATATTTTGTGGCGTGTAATAATTACCCCGAATGTAAAACAACATTTTCTTTGCCACCAAACGGCCTTATGAAACCTGCAAGAGATAAAGATGGTAATTTAGAATTTTGTGAGGAATGTAAATTTCCATTGATTATTTCTTTTCGTAAGGGAAAATCTCCTTGGAGATTTTGTTTTAATCCAAAATGTCCAAGCAATAAAGAATTACAAGAGAAAAAGGAAGAATTTAAGAAAAAGATAGAGTCTGGAGAAATATTAATAAAAGATGGTAAAATAATTGATACAACAAAAGAGAAAAGTTCCTAATACTCTCCGTATGGATAAAATCTTTTATCTCTAATTTTATTTTTAGTGAAGAAAACGTATAAAATCTTTTTTATTGCTTTCAAGACCGACTTAAAACCATTGTATCTTCTTGGAGACGATGAAACTTTTATATTTAATAATCTGTGTTTCCCAAATTTTGAGGCTAATTTAACATATTCAGTATCTTCTCCAAATATTATATCATCTTGGAATCCTCCAATCTTTTCATGAATTTCTTTTGGGCAAAAAATTCCTAAACCACCACAAACACCGGTTAATCCAAAAAACTTCATAATCTTCAAGCAACAATTTGTTAATGTATAAAACACATTTATCCAGAATCTTTGATCTTTTTTGAATAAAAATGTAGCAATCAAAAAATCTTTTTTAGATTTTTGTATATATATTTTTTCTATAAAATCACTATTACAAATACTGTCAGCATCAATAAATAATAAATTTTTATACTTTGCAAATTTAGCACCAAAATTTTTTGCATATCCTGGACCATTTATTTCTTTTAAATCCACGACTTTTAGTTCATCTATTTTATTTGAGTATGATTTGGCAACTTCTTTTGTTCTATCTTTACTATTATTATTTACTACTATTACTTCAAAATTTTGTAGAGTTTGATTTACTAAAGAATTTAACAATTTGTAAATATATTTTTCTTCATTTAGTGCAATAATTACTATACTTAGATCTTTTATCATGTAAATATTCCTCGTTTTTTTATTCCTGAATCTGATATTTCAAAAAACATTTCTTTCTCTGGTAAACTTCTATGTTTTCTCAGTATTATTTTTCGTCTACCAAAATTATTTTGTAATTCAATTAAACACTTACTCCAATATTTTAGTAAATCTCCTCCTACCATATTGGTTTCACGAATAGAAGATTCATTGTCATCTTTTGAGAAGCTTGTATAAACTTGATTTGTTACAACGACCGGTATATTTTTTTTTCTAGCTATCTCATTTAATACCATTAATTGCTTTGCCATTTTTCTATTTACTGATTTTATATTTTCTTCATTTTTTGTTTCTATTGCATCTGATAATTCTAATCTATATAAAATACCAATAGAATCTACAATTATAAGTGAGAACTCATCTTTAGAAATATATTTATTTATTTTTTCAAAGCATTCTTCTTGTTCTGAATAATTAGTTGGATTTAATAACAATACATTTGAAATAGATTTATCTATTTCTTCTTTTTCGCCTCCGTGAATTTGTTTAAATCTTTCGACAGAAAAACTACCTTCTGTATCTATGAATAAAACCTTGTTACCTTTTTTGACTTGGCTTACACAAACACACATTACAAAATTACTTTTTCCTGAACCACCTGGACCATAAATTGTTGTTATTATGTCTTTTTCGTAACCGCCTTGAAGGAAACGATTTAAATCATAACTTCCTGCTGAAATTTTGTTTGTCATATAATAATATAATTTCCTTTATTAAAAATCTTAGGATTAGTCTTTGGAAAGTTCGTTGATTATTTTATTTAAATTATCAAGTTGAGTTAATGGTATCATTGCACCCGTTGCTTCTTCGTGCCCGCCACCTGTTGCTCCCTCTATTCTATCAACTATAAATTGAGTTATTTTTAATGCACCTTTTCCTCTAATTGATAAGTTTATTTTGTCTGGTTTTTTATATGCTACAATAATTATTTTATTTTTATTTTCAAAATATAATTGGTTTGCTAAAATTGCTGACATAGAAGTTCTACCCTCATAAGAGAAAAACAATATCTGGGATTTTTTATTTAATCTATCTGCTTTTTTTATCAATTTTGTTAATTCTTGATTTAATTCTTGATATCTTTTATGAAATTCTTTGGTTTGATTATTTTCTTCGAGTAAATCATATGGAGAACTTGCTGTTTGTAAAAACCTCATTAACTTTACAACATTTGTGGTTGTATTCATTAACCCAAAATTTAACATTCTTATTATTTTTCCAAATTCTGTTTGATGTAAAGCATCAAAAGCAGTTAGTTCAGAATTAAATAATTCAGGAAATTGTTCGGATATTTTTGATGCAAAATCTGGCATATAAACATCTGATATACATCCAAGTACTGCTAAAAATAAATCTTCTTGTCTATTGAAAATTTTTTGGGAAACATATGTTACTGGTTCACATTTTTCTCCTACATTATAATAATTTGTTTTTCGCAAAATTTGTTCTGGCGTATGAGTTGGGTGATGATCTATCCAAATAATTGGAATATTTCTATTAGTTACTTCGTTAATAAAATCAGTTGCAACTTCTGCTTTATCTAAAATAAATACGGCATCTGGATTAAATTCATTAATTCTTCTGACATACTGTAGTGATAATTCTGGATATGATTTAATTGGAACACCATACCCTCTTCCAATAGATCTTTGTAAAATCAGAAATGAACATAAACCATCTGCGTCATTATCAAATAAGAATAACGGATTTTGTGATGATTCTAAAAAATCCCTTATTTCTGATAATTCTTTTTTGTTTAACATTTATTACTAATTTAAATTTATTGCTTTTGTTGTTGTATCTGTATCACACACATAATATTTTGTTGTATCTTCGTCCCCTACAACTGTTCCTAAAATTACAGGGATTATTTCAACCTCATCTGCCAATATTGAACTTGAATATTCGAATGATACTGCGTTTATTTTTTTATTCATTCCTGCATCTATTAAATAATTATCATCAACATATTTTTCCTGTTCGCTATTACCATCTTTCCATCTTCTTACAATAAATCCATAAAGATTGACTTGACCCCTATTCTCAATTGTAAGTGAATACATATTTCCAATTCCTTTTTTGTAATTTACTTTCCATGCGATATTTTGACATTGCATTTCTATTGCTTCTCCGTTTTTTTGAATTTGTTCAGCAAGAAATCCTTTGGCCCATAAAAATACAATCCCTCCTAAAACAAAAACTAATGCAATTAATAAAGCCGTAGCGACAACAGGACTAACACCTTTTTTATTCATATGGTTCTTAATATTTTAGATTTTAAAAATGTATTCACGCCAAATATTTAAAAAGCCGTTATGTATTTCTCTAGTATGGAAAAAGAATGGTGTTTTATGTTATTTATGATATTTATTACTTCGCAAGTTTTTGCTATTTGTGATTTGAATGTGACGTTATTAAATCAAGAACCTTATCCTGCAATTCCTGGTGAGAACTTGAAAGTTGTTTTTCAAGTAGATAATTCTGGACAAGACTGCAATGATGTAAAAGTTAGTTTAATAGAAAATTATCCATTCACATTAGATCCATCTTCTAAATCTTCTTATTTAGTAACACCAAATAATTACGTTAAATATTACAATAATGTATTTATGGCTCCTTTTACTGTTAGGATTGATAAAGATGCTATAGATGGTAATGCTACTCTTGAAATTCAATATGGAGTCGCTGTAAAAAAATTCAATATTCAAGTTGATGATATTCGTTCTGATTTTGAAGTTTTTGTAGAGAACTATAACGTTTTGACAAATCAAATTACTTTTGAAATATTAAATATTGCTGGAAATAGCGCTGATGCTATAACTCTTGAAATTCCAGAACAAGATGGCGTACAAATTATGGGTTCAAATAAACAAAATATTGGCGGTCTTTCTTCAAATGATGACACAACAGCTGATTTTAAATTGACTACTGACAACAAAAAATTATTACTAAATATATATTATTCTGATTCAACTAATACCAGAAGAATTGTTGAAAAAGAAGTTGAGTTCAAAAAAAATAATTTTATTGTTCAACCTGAGAAGAAATTTTCTTTTGTTTCTTTGATATTACCTCTTGTAGTAATTGGTATTATTGTTTTAATAATCATAAAAAGAAGAAAGAAAAATCATAAAAAGATATAAAAAGGAACGTTTCCTTGTCTTGTAGATGCTAATTTTGGAGATAAACCATGATTGAAGATATTATGAAGGAAAAGATAAGTGCCGACCACTTATTATATGTTAGTTTAAAATACACAAAAACTTGTGACGTCATTTTAAACCTTCTAGCTAGATGGAAGAGTTTAATTGAAAATAGTTTTGATGATTTAATACAATTATATGTTGATTCTGGTAAAATTCCAGAGATTCCAAATTCTCCAAAACAAAGAATTGAATTTATAAAAAAATATTTTAAAAATAAAGAAGAAATTCAAGAAATTGTTCCTTTATACATTTTTTTTAAAAGGGTTCCCGACATGACAAAATCAAGAGAGTGTGAGTTTAGAAAAAATGTTGCATTAAAGGTCAAGGATTGCGATGAAAACGTCTGCATCAATATGGATAAACTAACTGAATATTCAGTTAAAGTCGATAAATTTACTGATCTCGTAAAAACAATGCTTATGGAATAATATTTATTCCCAACTTCTCAAAAACACTCTGAGGATTTTTTGAATACTCATTCAATATTTTTTGAACTTCTTCATAACCCATAATTTTCTTATTAAACATCTCAATCAATAATGTTCTTCTCCTATTAAATTCCGATTCTAATTCTTGTATTGAAATTCCATATCTTTGATTAATTTTAGCGAATAAAACACTTCTTCCTTGTTGAAAAAACTTATCTGTTGCTGGATCCCACCTAAAAGGTGTATTTGACTTGAATGTTCCGTTTGGTTCCACACTTATTACCTCAATTACTTCTCTTAAACGACGTGTTTCATGTCCAGCAACAATTGCGTGAGTCTGAACTGCAACTATATCTAAACTATTAATTAGTGTTGGACTTAAACTAATTGGTGGAGTTGATAATCTGTTAATAATTGCTTGAATAGAGTCTGCATGTAATGTAGAAATAGATGAATGTCCTGAGGCCATCCCCTGAAATAATACTGAAGCTTCAACACCTCGAACTTCACCAACAATTACATAATCTGGGTTTTGTCTAAATGAACCTTTTAATAAACTAAACATATCTACTTCACCAACCCCGTTTGTTGATGCTCCAGACCTTACAACACTTGGTAGCCAGTTTTCTCTTGGTAAATTTAACTCACGCGTATCTTCAATTGAAACAACTCGATTTTCTGGAGGAATAAAAAAAGCTATTGCATTTAGTAATGTTGTTTTTCCCGAAGCTGTTCCACCAACTATCATTATATTTGCATTGTATTGTAAGGCTATCCAAAAATATGCAAGCATTTCGGGACTAACCGAATTAAAGTTAATTAATTGTATTGGAGTCCATGGTATCTTTGTGAACTTTCTTATTGTAAAAGTTGGACCTTTACTTGTGATATCTTTTGTATATGTTGCATTAACTCTACTTCCATCTGGTAAACTACCATCAAGTATTGGCGATGCATAGGAAATATATCTTCCGGTTTTTTGAGCGATTTTTTCTACAAAGTTTGCTAATCCTTCGATTGTATCAAATTGTACATTTGTTTTTATATTTCGAAAAACTCTGTGAACTAAATAAATTGGTTCTCCAGCACCATTACATTCTACATCTTCAATAAAATAATCTCGCATTATCGGCTCTATTTCATTTAAACCTATAAAATTTCTATATAAATAATAATAAATTCGATCGTATGAATCTGGAGAAACATTTAGTCCTAATTCTATAATTAAATCTTTTGCGCTTTTATCTATGTAATTAATTAGAGCGTCTGGTGTCTGTTCTTTTGTACTTAAATTATAATTTATAACTTCTCGTAATGATTTTTCTATTTTGGTTAATATTTCTTTTTCTTCATTTGATAAGATTGGTTCTTCTACTTCGTACACAACTTCAGAAATTTCTGAATCCCAATGTATATGAATTGATACATATGGAGAAATTACCATATACCTTACATCTATTTTGGTTTTATCGTCGAATTTTGGAATACTTGGAACGATTGGATTCAAGTTTATATCAATATTATTCATTATAACTCCTTAAAATTTAGAATTATTTTTGAGCCTGATTCACTACTAGATGAACCTTCATTTTCAACTGTTATTGTATATACATTTGGAGCTGCGTCAAAGCCGCCTTCCATATCTTTCCCATCATATCTAATATCATAAACAGACGGTACAACTAGTTTTACTGTGTATGGATCTCCGGTGGTTGTTGTAACTTCGAATATGCCTATTTTTACAGTTGAATCTATAGAACTATATTCTAATGCAGAATCTATAATCCAATATAATTGATTATTTTTTCCATCAACAACAAATTTACCCTTTCCTACGTCCAAACCAAATTTTACCCTATTTCCTTTTGTTCTCGCTGCATTATCCATTTTACCATAAATTGTTTCCATACTACTCATCGCTTGTTCAATTAATGACTCATCTTTCATGGCGTTAATTTTTGGTGTTGCAACTGCAACTAATGTTCCTAAAATTGCCAGTCCAATTAATGTATAGATAACTGTTTCAATCCATACCTGGGCTTTTTTATTATATTTAGAATCAATCCACCTCATTAAATCATAAATTAATGAGTGTTTAAATATTTTACTTAAAAAAATAAAAAAATAAAAAATATCGCACTAACAAGTTATTGTCTTTGCTGTGAATTTAGCATCATTACAAGTATAAATCTTACCATTTTCTGCTTTTATACTAACTATAGCTTCAACTGTTGATATGCTTGGATTAGTAAAAGTATATGTTTTAACTTCTCCAATATCCATTAATGCAGGAGTTGAAGTTGAATTAAGTATTTTTGTTACAGAATTTCCATCTTCACCTATTAATAAAACCTGTATATGATCAATATTTACACTTGCATCACCTGTTCTACGTATTTGAACTGATGTATTTACAGTATTTGTACATGTTTTTCCCATATCTGTTCTTATTTCTAAGAAATCTGCTGCTTTAAGACATGCTTCTGCTTCTCCCATATTTTCTGTAATCATTGGAATTACTACAGCCCAAACAACTGTTACTGCAGCTACTGTAATTAGTAAGATAAGTGCAGTTGCAACGATTGCCGAAACACCTTTTTTGTTTTTCATTATTACCCTCCTTTCAAATTTTTATATAATTTATATGTTATTTTAAACGTTTTTTTTATTATAAATGTTTCGTCTCGCGAAACTCTTTTAAACTCTCTTTTTATCGTTATATTGTGCGCTTGTAGCTCAGTTTGGATAGAGCACTGGCCTTCTAAGTCAGGGGTCGCAGGTTCAAATCCTGTCAGGCGCGCTTTTATTTTTTTCGACGTTAATTTAGGATAGAAATAAACTATATATCAAATAAACTATAATAAATTAGAAATATATCGAAACTTTAATCGTCAGATTCTTCAGATTCATCATCAGATTCTTCTTCAAATTCTTCTTCAGATTCTTCTAATAATATTATTTTTCCGCCAGCTTTTTCCATCTTTTCTATTGCAGATTCACTAGCACATTTTGCTGTTATTTCTGCCTTAAAACCTTCTCCATTTCCTAAAATCTTGTATTTTGATAAATCTATTTTATCTCCAGCTTTTTTGAATATATTTTCTTTTATATCGTTTAAGTTGATTTTTAATCCTTTTACCTTTGCTGTTCTTGCAGATGTATATCCTGCTCTTCCGAAATATTTTCCGTTCTTTGCTTTATTTTCTTTAGCTATATTCAATGCTTTTTGTTTTTTATGATCAGCTTTTTTACCTGATCCTGCCATTCCAACTCCACCTTTATTTCCATGACCTTTATGTTTTTGTCTAAATCCCCAACCACAAGTTCTTGCTCCTCTTATTCTAGAGTTCTTTGGTCTTTTGTGTACAGATACCATTTTATAACATTCTCTCCAATAATTTACCTATTTCTGGATTTCTACCAAGTATTCCTTTTGGATAACCAACTTTAGAAGATTTTTTCAATCCTCCTCTTGCTGGATGTAAAAAGAAAACACCTTTTCCATTGTCTCTTTTTGCTTTTAATTCGTTTGCTAATTCGTCAGTTATTTCTCCGAAAACAACATAATCTTTTAACGATTTTATCATTCCTAACCTAACTTTGTCTGTTTTCTCAACTAATATACATGTATATTTCTTTCCAAGTTTTAATCTTGTTAAAGTATTCTCTACTTTCTCTTGCATATTACATTTCCCTGCTATTCTTATTGCTGCTATCATTTTATAATTCCAAATCATTTAATTTATTTAATGCTTGTACACAAGCTTTTGCTGTATTAAAAGTTGTTCTTTTCTTTCCAGAACTTTTCGAGTATATATCTTTTATTCCGGCTACCCTTAATATTTTCTTTAATTCATTATTAACAACTAATCCTGTTCCTTGTGGCGCAGGTATTAATTTTATTTTAACTGACGAGCATTTTCCTTCTATTTCCATTGGTATAGAGTGTTTCTCTGAGCATGAACAATTGAAACTTCCACATCCTCTTGGAACTGTCATCATATTCAACTTTGCTTTTCTTACAGCCTTCTCTTTTGCTGGTAATGTTTCAGCTGCCTTCCCATATCCAATTCCGATATGTCCACTTCCATCTCCAACAACAGCCATAACACTGAATGTTAAAGTAGTTCCTTCTTTACCAACTTTTTGAGTTTGTCTGAATGCTCTTCTTTTTCCACCACCGAATTTACCTTTTGCTTGTCCAATAAATAAAACATCAGTTTGTAAATGTGGTATTAATGTGTCTACAATTTCTGCTTCTAATATTTTTTTACCACTTGCAAAAACTGTTTCAATATCTTTTATTTTCCCAGCCTTAACATCTTTTCCTAATTGTGTTTTTGGAATCCAGAGTTCTAATTTCTCTTTTTCTTCTTTTTTGAATCTTTCTTTTCTTTCTTTTTCTTCAGGAGTTAGTCCTTTCATTTCTTCAAGTTCGAATTGTTTGATTGCTTCATTTGTAATATCATCATATTCGTTCTTTTCTATTTCTTCTACTATTCCATTCATCTCTTCTAATTGTTCTTCATATTCGTTCTTTTCTACTTTTTTACTCATTTTTTATTTCCTCCAATCTTACTTAAAACTTTATCAAATTCTTTTTTAACTTCTGGCTTTAAATGTTTTCCTGCTAATCTGTCTTCAGATGGGAAAATCTTTTCGTTTGCATTTATTTTTAATCCGCCGTCGATTAATCCTTTAACAACTGAATAGTTTCTATTTCCATAAAAATTTCTTGTCATTCCTAGATCAATTATATACTTTCCTTTTTTATCTGCTTTATTTGCGAATAATATACCTGTTAAATATCCAGCTGTAACAGATTTTAATGATCCTGTGAATTTTTCATTTAATCCTTCTTTAATTAAATCTTTCGATGTTGCAGACAATAAAACTTTATCTTTTGATTCTTCACTTGTAACTAACTGAACAATAAAGTATTTGTTAGTCTGTCTTATTACGATTCTATCTACTCCCGATTTTAATAAACTAAGTCTACCCTTGTAATCTGTTTTGCATTCTCTTCTTCTTCGTTTTTGTGTTCTTAATCCTGTCATTTTAATCTCTCCTTAACGACTCAACCATATGTCGTTTACTCTTGAATTTTCTTGCTCTTATTTGTTTTCTTGCTTCTTTATATTCAACGTTGTCAATTGCCTTAGTCTTCTTCATGTGTTTCAAGTGACTTCTCAATTTTCTCGTGATTATTACATATTCTTTCTTATCTTTATTAACTTTCTTTTTAACCTTTCCTGGTCCTCTTCTGTGTTTTCTTTTTACTAACTTTCTTCTACCAGTTATATCTTTTATTTGTATTGCTCCAGCGTTATATAAATCCATAATATCTTGTCTTGTTATTGCTTCTTTAATTTCTGGAATATTATCGTCAACAAAATAAATTCTTCCTTTTCCAACTCCTAATACTTTCGCTGCTAATTCTTTTTTATTTGCTAAATTCATTTTTTCTCCGTTTTCTTATATTTATTTAATACTACTAATCCTTTTTCTGAACAAATTTTTAACATTTCAGTTCTCTTCTTTGTTCCAACGTCGGCTATTATAACTGCGCTTCCTTTATCTAATAAATTCAATTCTTTCAAGTTGGTAACAAAATTTGGTTTGCAACCGTTTATTTTGTTTTTGATTGCATTATTTTCACTGTATCCTATTTTTGGTCTTGCAGAGTATCCTTTTACTCCTAATCTTATTTTATTTTGTCTACCTTTTGCAGCTCTCCATTTTCTATTTTTCTTTACAGTTTTACCAAATTTGATTTTTTTCTGCCAGTCTCTTCTCAAAAATGTTGGTTTTTTCTTTTTTTCTTCTACCATTTATATTTTCCTCCCACATCTACTTGTTAAAAATATTCCATCTTGAAAAATTCTTCTATCTCTATTTGTTAATCTTGTTGCTCTCTCTAGATTAGCGGCTGTTTGCCCTGCAGATTCTCTATTTGAAGAAGAAACTGTTATTTTGTTTCCACTTACTTCAACATTAACTCCAGATAAAATATCTGCAATCCTATCTTTCTTTTCCCCCAAGAAAGATTTTACAACTACCTTGTTGCCTTCCTTTTTTACATTCATTGGGAAGTGTAAATTACAAATTTCTAATTCATAAACATATTCCTCAGAAAATCCCTTTATCATATTATTAATGTGAGCCCATGTTGTTCCAATAATGGCTGACTCTCTTCTCGTAGCAGCGTTAAAAGAAACTATTATAGAATTTCCCTCAATTACTAAACTTACTCCATGTAAACTCATTTTCTTTTTTATTTCTTTACCGTTCATGGATAACGTTAATTCTTCTCCGTTAAGGGTAGCTTTCATACCTTTTGGTAATTCAATTTTTCTTGATAAATCTTTATTCATTTTAATAAAAGTATGCTAATACACTTCCTCCAATTTGTTTTTCTAAAACATCCTTATGGGACAATAGTCCTTTATTTGTAGATATTACTAATACACCGATGTTTCTTGATGGCAAAAACCTTCTTAGATATTTATTAACTTCGTCTTTTTTAACATAATATCTTGGTTTAACTGCTCTACACATGTTTAACTTTTTGATTTCTACATAAATTGTATTATCGTCGTTAATTTTGTATTCTATGTGTCCATTGTTTTTCATCATTTCCAATACTCCAATTAAAACTCTTGAACTTCTGTTTATTACTAACTTTCTCTTTTCAATCATTTTTGCATTCATGATTTGATTCAATCCGTCTGCAACTATATCTTGACTCATTTTAACTGTATTTTTTGAAACCCAATTCCGGAGCTAATTCTCTGAAACAGTGTCTGCATAAATTTAGATTATATTGTGATATGTGAGCACCAAATCTTCCACATACTTCGCATTTTTGTGCAGCAATTCCAAATTTTCTATTTTTAGGTTTGTTATGTTTTAAATACTTCTTTAAAACAGCTGGCTTACTTTTTAATTGTTTAGTAACTTTTCTCCAATCACTTGCTGTCATGTTTTCGTTTCCTGATCACATTGGTCTTAAATTTATTTTCTAAAAAGGAGATAATTTCTTCTTTAGATACTACTAATCTTCTTGTTTTACCTCTTTTAACCTTTTTGGCCTCTACATGTTTTCCTGGTCTTGCAAATACAACTGTTATTTCTAATCCCATTATTCCAACTTCTCTTATATATTCTAATCCTGGAATTTCTACATATTCACGTATTCCAAAACTAAAGAAGTTATTTTGAATTTGTTTTTCTTTTATTGTATTATCAACTGATGCTAATAACCTTGGAAGTAAATCTTCAACTTCTTTTCCTCTTAATGTTACTTTTGTTCCTACTTCTAAACCTGGTCTTACTTGCCATGTTGGAATTCTTTTTGTTGCTTTAACTTTAACAGGTTTTCTTCCTGTAATTTTTTCTAACAATATGAAACCCTTATCCAATTTATCTCCAGTTCCGCCGATATTTAATACCATTTTTTCAATTTTAAAATCTTGTTTTACCATTTTATTACTTTATAACGAAGAATGTCTTGTGAGGCAATGTAACTTCTTTATCCTCCATTTTAACTTTATATTGTTTACCTCTTCTAATGTTTTCAATAGCTAATATTTCCCCATTTCCACCAGCATGTTTTCCTGATACAATTTCAACTTTTGCTCCAACCTTTAATGGTAATATTTTTTCTATTTTATTTGTAAAAGTATTTAATAGAACAGAATCTCCAACATTAAACTTCATATCTGTTAAAAAGTTATTTCCATCTTCCAAATTAATTTGGACCTTACCATTTGCTAAATTTTTCTTTCCTGAAATTTTAATTATCTTTGTTAATGAATCTTCTTTTGAAACTTCTCTTAATTTAAACTTTCTATTCACAATCTCTAGTTCATAATATTTGTTTAACTTTTCAAAATTTATTGTGTCAAACGCGAATACTGGGAATAACTCATCTTTTCTTACTTTACTATTTATTTTTACATTTCCACCGTTCATGATGAATTTTACTTCTTTTCTTGTAGATGCCATATTTAACATATCTCTAAGTATTGCTAAAATTGTAATTGACTTACTTGCGGCATGTCTTGGTTGAGCAATATATCTTTGTTTCTTAACCTTTCTTGCTATTGGCCATGTTTTAGGCATTTCAGTTCTTTTCTTGTGCATTTTCTTTCTCCTTATTTGTTACATTTAATTTTGATTTTTTAAATCTTTTTTTATCCGAATCATTTAATTTGATTATCAATAATTTTGATGGGTGGAACCATACTGGAACCTTTTCTCCGTCTTTTCTAGATCTATTAACACCGTTAACTTGTACTCTTGTGTTTTTTACATCAACGATTGTTATTTTTCCTGTTTTATTTGTGAATTTTCCTCTCATAATTTTTACTTCGTCATCTTTTCTAACTTCTACAGCCCTTATTCCATATTTCTCTTTTAACGACTTATCTAAATGTGAAGACAATAATTTGTGTTTTATATGGATTGGAGCATTAGCTAAAAACTTTCTTTGTTTTCTTGGTTGAACACTTCCTTTCCAATCTTTATTAAATTCTGATTTCATTTTAGTATACTATGCTAGCTAATTTAGCAACCTCCTTCCATCTTTCTTGAACTTCCCTTGCTACAGCGCCTTTAATTTGTGTTCCTTTTGGATTTCCTTTATCATCCTTTAATAAGACAACTGCATTATCACTAAAGCATACTCTTTCACCAGATAATCTTCTCCAAGATTTCTTTTGTCTTACAACAACAGCATCAAAAAGTTCTCCTTTCATTTTTGGATCTCCTTTTCTAACTGATATTTTAACTTGATCTCCAACTTTTGCAAAAACCTGTCTTCCCTTTTTTGTCTTTGATTGTTTTACTCCAACTATTTTTACAATTCTTGCTCCACTATTATCAGTAGCTTCAACTACGCTACCAATATTTAATCCTCTAGTTGGTTTTGCTGATATTGCTTTCATTTAATTATTCCTCCTAACAACTTTACTTACAACGAAATGTATTGTCTTACTTATTGGTCTTGTTTCAGAAACCTCAACCAAATCTCCTGCTTCAAAATCATTTTTCATACATGCTGGTAATCTTGCATGAATTTTTGTTTTTCTCTTCTCATATCTCTCGTATTTTGGAACCTTAAACATTCTTTCCAATTCTATTGTGATTCTGTCAGATAATTTTTTAATCACAACTCCTTCGAAAACTCTACCCCTAAGTCTTAATTTTTTATCTCCATGAATTGGACAAAACTTGTCAGTACATATTGTTTCTTTCTCTTGTGTTGATTGTTTGTTTTCTTTTGCCATTTTAATCTTCTATTAATTCTGGATTATATCCCATCTCAACCAAAATTGGTTTGATCATTTTTTTATGGTTACCTTGAAGTTCAATGATTTTATTTTTTATAGTGCCGCCACAAGCCCTTTTTGCTTTTAATGTTTTAGCAACGGTTTTTATCTCATTGTTGTCTTCTATGCCCGATATTAATGTTGAGTATTTACCGAAACGTCTTTTTTCCGTCGACACATTTATCTTTTGCTGTGTTCTAGATATTTCTTCACAAACACAAGCTTGTATCGGTAATCCACACTTTGGGCAAATATCCACTTTATTTTTTGTCTCCTAATTTAGTTTTTTTATTCTTCTCCGTTAATAATCTTGCAATTTCCTTTTTAATGCTTTTCTTTTTTGTTGGTTGTTTTAACAATTCTATCTTTAATTCAACTAATTTTTGTTCAACGTCTTTTATTGTTTCCTTTTTAGCTGCCATATTTATTTTTTACTCCTTTTTGTTTTTTTTACTTCTTCAACTTGTTCTTCAATAATTGCATTGTTTTTTATTTTATTTATTAATTCTTCGTTTATTGTTATTCTATCGTGCATTTGCACATTTGGAGCTAAAACGGCGACACTGATTCCAATAACACCTTGTTTTGTTTCAGCAACACTCTCAGCTCTATCAACAACATTAGATGGTTCTCCTGTCTTCTTTAAATATCCATATGTAAATCTCCAAACTCTTGCTCTATCGCTTGGCAATTTTCCAGATACTCTCAATTCTGCACCTAAAGCTCCAGCTTTTTTTATTCTTGATAAAACTTTATAACTAGTTGATTTGTATTTTGAAGCACCAAATTTTTCCAATGTTAATGCAATATCATCTGCAATTAATTGAGCATCAAATTCTGGATGTGTTATTTCTTCAATGTCTACGTGAGGATTTTCCATGTTGAATTTTTTCTTTAATATTTCTGTTAATTGAGCAATTTTTTCTCCTTTCTTTCCAATTATTAATCCTGGTTTATGTGTTGCTATAACAACCTTTTCTCCTACAGGAGTATATTCGATGAATACTCTAGAAACCTTTCCTTTTCCAAACATCTTTTTTACAAATAGTTTGATATTATATTCATCTTTCCTTACATTGACAAACGTTTTTTCTTCCATTTACTTTTTATTTTTATTTAATTTATTTTTTAAAAATGACTCTTTGGAAACAGCTTCTAAATAAAGATGCGTTCTTTTCCCATGTCTTCCAGCTCTTCTTGCAGGTTCAGATGCTCTGTTTGGCATTGCTATTTTTATAACCGGATTTTCAATTTGATTAACGTTACAATTTGATTCCAATTGTTTTACTAATAATAAAATTCCTTTAGCTGTGTCTTTTGGATATTTAGCACCCGAGATTCCTTTACCCTTTTGATGAGGAACTTCTAATGCAGTCATTTTAACTGGGAACTTTTCTAAGATAACACCTTCTAACATTTCTTTAGCTCTTATTATTGATTTACCTGTTATCATTCTACAAACATACTTAGAATATTTAGGAGAAATTCTAATTGAATACCCATTAACAATTGCTTTATCTTTTGGAGTTACTTCAACTTTTTTAACAACTTTTTTCTCTTCCGATTTAGTTTCGACTATATCAGTTGCCTCAACAGGCTCAACTGGTTTTGTTTCAACAATATTTTTCTCAGTTGCTTTATCCTCGGAGGCTTTCTTCATTTTTTTAATTTTAGTTTCTTCTGCCATTTTTAATTACTTTTTCTTTGTTTTATTTGTATGTTTAGCTATTCTTCTTGTTTGTGAGAATTCACCTAGTCTATGACCTAGCATTTGGTCCGTTATTTCGACTTTCTGGAATTCTTTTCCATTGTGAATATAGATTGTCTCTCCAACCATCACTGGAACTATTATCATTTCTCTTAAATGAGTTCTTATAGGTTTCCCTTTAGCGTCGCATTTTTCACAACGTTTAACAAATTTCATTATCATATCATAATTTCTATCAATTAATCTTCTTGGTCTAGACTTTACATATTTAGAGAATTCTCTAAGGTCCATTTTCTTCATATCTTCAACATTTACTCCTCTAAAGAATTTATCTTTATTTTTTTGAATTACAACATTTTCTTCCATTTTATCTCTTCTTCCTTCCTGTTCTTCTTGGCCTTATTAATCCAACTTTCTTTCCTGGAGATGCATTACGCTTAGCAATCTTACTCTTTATATTCTTTCCTCTACCAGAACCAAATGGATGATCAACCTTATTCATTGAAACCGCAGATGTTCTAGGCCATAGTTTAGATTTAGATTTCATAATGTAATATTGTTTTCCAGCTCTCATAATTGGTTTTTCAAGTCTTCCATCACCCGCTACAATACCAACAGTAGCCCTACATAATTCACTAAATTTTTTATCTTTCTTTGATGGCATAGTAATTGTAACAATACCGTTGTCTTGATTAGAAATTATACCGTGAGTTCCTGCAACTCTAATATATTTACCACCGTCCTTAGATCTTTGTTCTATATTGAACACTTTTGTTCCGTTTTTTAAATCTTTTAAGCATGTAACGTCGCCGTTATTAGAACCACCAATTTGGATTGTTTGTCCTACATATAATAAATTAACTGCAAAATTATAAAAGAATTGATTTTTTGAATTAACAAATTTCGCAATTGGAGCAGAATGTCCTGGAGAAGATATTAATTTTACAACCTTGTATTCACCAGATAAATCGTTTGGATAACCTATTCTATCATTTAAATTAGCCTTATCTCTAACACGGTAAACAGGTCCGCCTGCTCCTCTTCTCTGTTGAATGATTCTCTTTCCCATTTTACATTATTCCTAATTTTGTAGCAATGTCAATTGCTGGATATTTTTTATTTAATTTAACATAAACATTTTTCTTATTTTTTTGTGTATATGTTCTAACATCATCAACCTTAACATTAAAAAGCTTTTCAACTTCTTCCTTAATTTCAGGTTTTGTAACAGCTCTATCAACTTTAAATACTAAAATATTATCAATTTCTATTTGTTTTACAATCTTTTCTGTTGTTCTAACTTTTTCTAAAATTATTGTCTTCATTTTATCATTTCTCCAATTTCATTTATTGCATTTTCAGTATAACATGTTAATCTACCTGGAACTCCGTTAGGAGATAAGTCAGATATTTTTAATTCATTAACAGAAACTACATCTATTCCGCTTCTGTTCATTTTTTCAGTAGAAGAAATCACAAACAATAAACCTGCATTTGTTTTATATTTTCTTCCTCTTGTTTTTCCCTTTCCTGCTCTAACTTTCTTTACTTTTAATGCAGAATCATATCCATCTTTTAATACGGATTTTAACAACGCTAAAAATTCTTTTGTTTTTAATGTTAAAATGGAATCATCAAATATAATGCCAGAAATTAATTCTTTATTGTATTTGTCTTTTATTGATTTAGCGTCGATTGTTCCTGCTAATGCGGATTTTAATGCTAATAATAATTCTTTTTTATTTATTTTTGAGAATCTGTTTTTCTCTGCACGTGGAGCATTTGGACTTCTACCACCTCTTGCAGATGAAACTGTTGCACCAACTGAATTAAATGAAGATCCATTCCTTGACATTATCTTTCTTGGAATTCTTGACATTCCCTTACCATAATATGCCTTCCATGCATGTCTTTTTTTCCTAAATATACCAGAAGCAGAATATTGAGCTCCAGCGCCTTCCATAGCACCGTATGCTTGTGTGTATGCTAATTTTTGAGCTTCATATACTTTTAACAAAACATCAGCTCTTATTTGTGTCGCAAATGCTTTAGGCATATCTATTTTTTTTACTACTTTCATTTCTTTGTTTACAACATCTGCTTTCATCTTATCTCCATAACCTCATAATTCTTTTTAGCTTGATATTTTGTAGGTCTTATTGGTTTCTTTAATAATATTACTCTTTTTTTAGGCCCAGGAACAGAACCCCTTAATATTATGTAATCGTTCTTTACAAAGCCATAATTATCAAAACCAGATTTTGGATTTA